>JACCDP010163283.1_pt1 | contig 10163 bp, 9 predicted proteins | sample 7445841 | NCBI WGS metagenome assembly JACCDP01 (sample SAMN15323441, study PRJNA562643) | freshwater metagenome | isolation source: river surface water | place: USA:Blue River Watershed | collected 2017-08-17
CCTAAGGAGCCTAAAAAGCCTAAGGAGCCTAAACCACCTAAGGAGCCTAAACCACCTAAGGAGCCTAAAAAGCCTAAGGAGCCTAAACCACCTAAGGAGCCTAAGCAACCCAGAAAACCACGAAAGACTAAGGATGCAGTAGCATAAAAATAAATGTAGTATTATTCTAAGATGTATTCTAATATTATAGCATCTAGTTTTTACATAACATATATATTTTTGATTACTACAGGTACAGTAACATTTATTGAATCACTTAGGACACCTAACCCGGTCGTCAGACATGTCATGAATCTTGAAACATGTATTTCAATCATAGCTGCATATTTTTATTCTATTTTCGTACAAAAAATATCAGATACTAAAGAGAACGATTTGCCATATACTGAAATTACTCTTACAAGATATATTGATTGGATGATTTCTACACCATTTATGCTATTTGTATTATGTATGGTATTAGGTAATGAAAAGAATATCCCTTTTACATTCAAAACATTTAGCATAGTATTGTTCTTGGACTTGGCAATGCTCTTATCAGGGTATCTTGGAGAAACTGGAAAAATCAGCAAAATTACAGGTCTTGTTGTAGGATTTTTATTCTTCGGGCTTATGTATTTCTATATTTGGTACACGTTTATGGCAAATGGCAAAAACACATTTGCAGTATATTTGTCATACTTTATATTTTTGATTGTATGGAGCATTTATGGCATAGCCTATATGATGGATGAAGCTACTAAGAATATAATATATAATATTCTAGACCTTGTTGCAAAAGCATTCGTAGGTATATTTTTCTGGATGTATTTTACAAAATCTGTTGTCTTTTAGGATTTAGCCGCGTTATATTGATTGGAAGAAATATGAATTATTTTATATAGAAATGTATTCCTTATTATACTCGTTGTTAATAAGCTTGGTTATATTTGGTGTAGCACATTACATTGAAAAAGGAAATATAGAACAAAGAGGTGAGGTATATGATATGCAAAAACATCTTATTACAAGCGGAAATGCCATTCTGTTCTTCATGATATTCATAACATCATTTGTTCTAGTGTATTTTGCATTTGATGATGGTGATTTGTTGTCATCTCTTGGTATCTATGAAGACGACCATAAGAGGATTAATATAAAAGACCCTGTATATGATGTTAAGAAGAGCAACACTATAGACCCAGCAATTTTGAAGAGGATTAATGATCCTCTTAAGTATGGTTTTGAGCCTTATAGTGGCGGGTCAGATATGAGCTCTTCGGACGCTAGCGACGCTAGCGAGACAACATCTTCAGATACCTCCAGTGAATGCAATAGCGAGTAAGTGTGTATGATATCTAATATTATTTTTATGTATTATAATATAAGTTATGAAACTAGAATTGAAAAAGTTTGATCCTTCGCGGATTAAGAGCGATTCTGTAGTAGTTTTTATTGGCAAAAGAAATACAGGTAAGAGCTATTGTATGAAAGATATCTTGAATTATCATCGCGATATTCCTGTTGGCGTCGTAGTATCACCTACAGAAAGGGCCAATGGATACTTTGAGAAGTTTATTCCGAAGATGCTTATCTATGATGAGCTGGAAGAAAAAATTGTCAGCAAGTTTTTGACAAGACAGATTAGTATAACAAACGAAAGGAAGAAGGAAACTGCGAAGCATGGTTCATCATCTATAGACCCTCGCGCTTTTTTAATATTAGACGACTGTATGTATAATAAGACAGCAATGACTGATAAGAATATCCGATGTATATTTATGAATGGAAGACATTACAAAATATTCTTCTTAATTACAATGCAACACGGGCTGGGGTTGCCGCCAGATTTAAGGTCTAACATAGATTATGTGTTTATTTTTAGAAATAATATTGTCAAAGAACGGGAAAAAATATATAATCATTATGCTGGGATGTTTCCGACCTTTGATGTCTTCAATCAAGTCATGAACCAATGCACTGAGAACTTTGAATGCCTTGTGATAGACAATAAGGTGCAGTCTAATAACATTTCTGACATCGTTTTCTGGTACAAAGCGCAAGAAGCCAATTTCAAGATGTGTTCTAGAAATCTCTGGGAGATGCAAGCTTTACAAGACCAGAGAGATGCTATGGGTCTTGTAAACGAAGATGATGATGACTGTGAAGATTTCGACCCTGGAGTTTTTACCAAGAAGAAGAATGCCCGCTTGATTAAGGTAAAGAAACACTAGAGATTATAGGGTCAAAGCCTTGTCAAATATCTGCAAGCATGTATCATTGAAGTAGAGACCACAAGTATCACAGCGTTTCAGAACTATTTTGCATTTCGTGCAAATAAAAGTCAGCTGCGAATATATGATATGATCCTTTGAATAACAACTATAACAGATTAAGGACTTCTGCATGTCAATATAATATTAACATTACAGTAATAATCATTTTTTATCTTTACATATGCTATATAATAGTGTTGAGATGTTGTTAGTTAATATTTTATCTTCATAAAAAATATATAAGTATTATAGGTATTATATTAAAATATACAAATGAATGTTATTTTGGAAAATGAACAAGAGCATAATAATTTATTGGAATATTTGAATAATACAGTAATAAATGATAATGATGAAGAAAGACAATTTAGAAAGGATTTTTATCAAATATTTTTTAATACTTCTAAATACATAGTGGATAGTACAACCATTAGAAGATGGGTATTGTATAGTGAAAAATGTTCGTTTAAAAGATTTTTCTCACAGTTTTTGAAAGCTGAAGAACATTATGCTATGTATAAAATAAAACACGCTGATGAGTATATTTTTACTATGAGTGCATTGAGTAAAATACTTATCAAATATGATGATGAACTTAAATTATATAATTATTTATTAGGTTTAGAAAGGGCTATTAAAGACTATTATATAATTTATAAAGATAAATTACATATGTTGGAAAAACAAAAAATATTAGGTGAAAAACAGATAAATAATGATAGCAGAAGGGCAGTTATATACATTTATAATATTGATACAAGGGATTTGAATAGAAAACCAATACTCAAAATAGGTCTTACAGAAAATATCAAAGAACGAATAAAAACATATGCAACATCGCATCCACATGGTTCATTAGTATACCAAGAAGAAGTTCCAAAATCATGTTTAAAAATAGCTGAAAAATGTTTACATTGTCTTTTAACTGAATCTGGATTTTTAGTTAAATCAGAATGCTTTGAGCTGTCTGTAGATGAAGCAATATTATGGATTAAGCATGTTAAAAATATGTTTAAGATTACAAAAGACAAAAATAGGTATAACAAATTATCGGCTATGGTAAATATAACAACAAATGTCATTGACAATGTAGTATGCGAAAAGAAGGTATTGCATTATGATGTTTCCACACAAACTGATGCAGTAGTAGAAGAAATACAGGCATATACAGAAGATGAAATACAACCGCTTAGAATTGTCAAAGAGCCTCCTACAAATATAGGAAGTTTCAATAGATTTATTGAAGAATGTTGTATCATAGATAAGGAAAAGGATGTATCATCTGTGGATATTATTGGAGCATATCGTATATGGGCTCAAAATGCAGAAAAAGAAGTATATCATACCCTATTAGATTATCTGAAAGATGTTTTCAAGCCAATCCGGTTGCAAATACAAGATAAACAAAATGTTGTCAACGGATTTCAAGGCATTTGTTTGAAGCCAGATGAACCTTTTGCTTTACCAATAACCCCTTCTAAATATGATATGTTTGTATACAATAATTGTACTATTCTCCCCAGTGGTAAGGTGCTTTTTGCAGACATTAAAAAAGCATACATCGGATGGCGAAAGAAATTAAATGATGGCATGGAAGTACCTGATAGCGAAATCAAAGAACTAAAAGAATATTTGAACGACTTCAAAAAAATATTGAAGGCCAATGTCTGGACGCACACAGGTAACGGTAGCGGATATTATGGCATTATGTTGAACCAAGATATACCATATAAGACATCTATGACATCATCAACGTCGAAAACTGTAGAAAAAATAAATGTTGCAACAAATGAAATTATGAATACTTGGACGACCATAGCCAAAGCTGCTGCTGCTGAAAACATAAGTGCTGCAAGAATGAGTAGAATATGCAAGAACAAGGATGTTATCAATGATGCATATTACTTCAGGGTCAAATGAAAAATATATAAAAAAATGACACCATATATGTAATAACAAAATGAGACTTTTCTACAGCATGTGTATAACTTTGATGTCATTTACTTTCACTGAATGCTTCATAAAACCTTTTTGCATGGCTAAGCATAATTTTCAAGATATAGGGAAATCATTATCAGTAGCTGATAAATATTTTTTAGTACATTCTCTGATAAATCATATTGAACTAAGGAAGAGTGCACTTCTCATTGATTATTGTCAAAAGAACCTGAACTATACGAATGTTGCACAAATAACCACATCATCTGATCTTGATTTCGTTATCAAGAAGCACGCGTCCAATAAAACTACATTGGAATTGTTTGACATCATTGAGACAAATGCCAAACTGACTGACTGTTATCTCAATGTGTTTACAGAAAAATAATGCTGCTTATTTATTATGCAACAATGCCATAATGATGTTTGTCATGATAGCAGGAAGTATACTGTCATGCAAAGTTGCTATTTCCTTTTTTGCCTTTAATATTGATATATAATGCCTAGATTTATTTTTATAATGACATTTCAATGTTATCTTATTGGTCTTGTATTCTAAAAGGATTTTTTTCCTATAAACATCTATCTTGATGTTTTTATCTTGTTGCGCGTGCTTAAGAAAATGCAATGAATGATGGAAAAAGTAATGAGAAGAATACCCTTTATTCAACAAGAAGTCTTCTAAAGTAATCTTATAGTCTTTCATCTTCGCCCTATCTTTATGCTTCTAAAAAAAACTTGGTTTTTTACTAGATGATTTCGGTATATCATTTATGAAGATTTCTTTGATATCTGATACATTACTAATAGCCGTAGCTACAGTAGCTACGCTAGCGACACTTATGGCATCATCATCTTGTTCTTGATACCTGTTATCTTGTGTTGATGTAGGTAAACTATAAGTGTTCTTATCCTCAATCTTATCATTTTCTTTGTAATTAAGGGATGCCAATATAGAAGCTTCTTTCTGATTCGTTTGATGGTTGCAATCTTCATCAACCTTTTCTTGCATATCAGTTGAGGTTGCTGTATATGATAAGACCTCTTTTTTATCTTCTTGATTGGCGTGTGTATACACTTGGTCTTGATTTTCATTATTGTATCCATCATTCAATTCTATATTATCATTATTATTTATTTCTGGTATTTCCAGACATTCATTTAATGAAACCTTGTCTTCATCATTATCTTCTTCACTTACATCATCATCACTTTCGTTACTTTCGTTACTATCGTTACTCTCGTTACTATCGTTACTATCATTACTCTCGTTACTTTCGTTACTATCGTTACTATCGTTACTATCGTCACTATGATTACTTACTTCATCATCAGCATTTTCCTCCTCATCATCTGAGTTATCCTCACTTGCTACAGGGCTCTTAGTTGAAGATTTCTCATTGAACTGACTGACATTATCTGTTAGGTTCTTTTCAATCTGCTGGAAGATTTCTTCAAAAGGGATGAAATCTCTGAATGTCTTCTTGATAATTCTTCTGATATTCTCCTCTATGATATTGAGATTATTTTGATATTCAGCATCCTTTATATTAATACGATTGAATAGGTAAGCATTTTTCCAAGAGAACATAGCACAATTAATATAGCATCTGTGGACGAAATCTTCTGGGTTGGGAACCTTGATTTTAATATTATCAAACTGGTCCTTATATTCATATATTTTTATCTTGATAGTACTTATTATGATGACCTTGATTAGGTTATGCATGTAAGTACATTTAGTATACTTGACAACCTTCTTATACTCGTCTGCAACAATGTTATTATTCCACTTACGAATTTCAAGAAGATGATTTTGAAAGTCTTTCAATGTACGTTTATTAGCAAAGCAATCATTATAAATACCATAAAGCCTCTTAGAAATAGGAATACTCAGTAAGTCTTGGATATGTTCCATGTACTCATCTCTGGTATCTATCAATCCTTCCATTCCTTCTAAATAATCTAAAATATCATAGTCTTATATACAAGGATAAAAAATAAATCATTAAAGTAGAATTATCGATAATGCCACGAAAAAAGGCTGCTGCAAAGGCTGTTAGAAATGCTCCTACAGCAAAATCAGAAAATAATCAAAAAAAAGATTTAATAGAAAAATTTAGAGTAAAAAGAAGCGTAGAAAAATTTGAAGCTTTTGAAGACAAAAATACAATACATATTCGTGAACGAATAAAATATTATAATACATATTTTAACGAATTAAAATACCAGATTATATTTCAAAATGAAATGTCTTTTATTGAAAATATTGTTAAATTTGTGATTGATAATGGTCTAGAAAAATATCAAAAAATTATAAATGTATTAAGAGAATTCAAAGGAAAAATTAATATAATTACATATCAATTAGACTTTGTCAAAAACTTTTATGATAAGCATTTAAATAAATCTACTACAGTTGATATCAAAACAATTAAAAAAGAATATATAGAATATTTCAAACGTGCTGTTGTAAATATAAACGAATTAGATAGTGAAAAAACAAGGTTAATTAGTGCTTTTAAAACTTTTGCAGATAATTCATTAAATGACTTGTATTATAGAATTAAAGAAGATTTCAAAATGCCTTTTGAATTATTACAAGAAAACAAAAATAAACCACTTACAGATTCTACTTTAAATAAACAATTAACATCTAATAGAGGTTATATTCTACACAAAAATAGCATTCACAATAATTATTCAAATGATAATGTAAAAGGGAACTTCCCTTATAAAGATATTAATAAGTTTAGTGTACTATCACTTAAATATGATACTAAAAACAACTTTTCATTTTATATAGAAGTATTTTCAGTATCAAGTATTCTTACATATTATGTTATTCAAAAATATAACCATCACTTTCTACTAACCTATTTTTATATATATAATACTACATCTAAAAGTTCATCTGATTCATATATAGATATAATATCAGAAAAATACAAAGAAGGAATACAAGGTGTATTGACTAAATTAAATGATGAAAAACAAAAAAAAAACATCATAGTACAATGTGTACTGAGTATATTCTCATTTCATCAATATGCTAAGTATTATCATAATAATACAGGTAATATAGATCAAGCATTTGTTTATAATGAAACTATAAAACCACTAAATAAAAAAAGATATGTCAAATACATACTTGATGATGTAGTGTTCTTCCTAGAAGATATGGGCTACATTGTATATATATGGGGCTTCAATCAAGGTAATAAACAAATAGAAAAATTTGAAAACCCTAATAAACAAAAAATATTAGATGATTATTTGAATTTCTTTAATGTACAATCATTACCACAACTATTTGACAAAACCAAATTAAGTCTTGATAATCAAGAACTAACAATTATAACAGATCCAATAATGTTTGAAGTAAAATTGGTTAAAATTATACTTGGGTTATTGGAATATCCAATTGATGATACAAACATACCACTTGAAGATGCAGAAATTATTAATAAAAATTATCCTTGTTATTTGACAATGCCTTCCAATGTAGAGTTTTGCTTTGGAGTAAAAACAAAATCTGATAGTATTGTTAGCGTAGATACTACTAAAATAGAATATAAAGATAATGATATATTAAAGTTTAATAGTATTGAATATACAACATTAGACAACCCTAATAGTAAAATAAAAAAATACACCAACGACAATAACACGATATATATCATACAACACATGGATATCCCTACATTGCATATAGCATATATAATAAGCGACAAAAATATAGATGAGGTAAAAGCAATAGGATTTGAAGATTCTGAAATTAAAAGGATATTTAACATGTATCTAAGTAATTTATATGACATTACAAAATTATTAACAGGATGAAAAAAATGATTATTGACATACCAAAATGCTGTTATCATAAATAGATATGTCTTGCAAGGTTGCTTATTGTAGATTTTCTTCAACACATGTTACCAAAGGACACAAATGTGGTGTCTGCGGTCATTACGGACACGGTGAATTAGAATGCTTTAATGGACGAGCTAAGCTTGAATTAGAAGCATACTATGATGATGTATTGCCAAATAACAAGGTTTGTACTGTTGCTGATTGCCAGTTCAAAAGCCTCCATACAGTAGAAGCACATCACTGTCCTCTATGCAAGAAACGCGAACCTCATACTGTGGAGAATTGTCCTAAGAATACAGCACATATATCGACAGTACCCGCTGTAGTATATCATATGAAATGCCCTATATGCAGGGTTGATAATACCATAACAAACCCCAAAAAAATATTTGGTCTCAAAGATGAATGTTGCATATGTTGTGATAAGGCAGTAGAAATACTCTTTCCATCTTGTTATCATTGTTGTGTATGCTTAGAATGTCTGCAGAGGAGCCAATAAAGAATAAATCAAATATGTTATAATATTATAGGAAAAGCACTATGTCTGCTATACAGGTCTTATCTTTTAATCAAGAAGGTATAGATAGGATAAAAGCTATATTAGCAAATAAAGAGAATTTATTTATTCGTTCTAATCCAACTATATCAAATCCAGCAATTATAAAAGATGATTATAAGAACCGTATAAATAGAACAAATACTTCTATAAGTTTTACAACAGATGTTATATCATTTGTAGATACATTACTAATTCAAGATAAAGATATAATATATTCTGTGTTTTCAAAAGAAGATATAGAACCAAATCAGCAATATACATCCATTCAGATACAATTTTCAAATAAAGATGTATATAATTTAAAACTTGATAAAATAATTGGTGTTGTAAAAGATGCTGATAAACCGGAACATAAATATTGGAGTGATGTGGCACAAGAAATAAATGATGACATTATATTACCATCTATGTGTATTCCATTTTTCAAAATTAATGAAAATGGTAAAAAATATATAGAGAGTAAAATATGGTACATGAAATCTGATTATATAGATATGCATAAAAATGTGAAGGGTCATGAAGAACCAAATAATCTTGCATTCATGAATAAAATTGGATCTCGTGTAGATAAAAGTAAACTATTAACGGATGGGGTTATTAAATTTACAATGAATGTAAATCCTATGCCTAAAAATGAGATGTTTGTTTTAATACAAAATGGTATTGTTTTTCCAGTTCTTAATAACACCAAAACAGAATATAAAAAGGATAAAGAATATGATTCAATAAAAGTATTTATTAATAGAAAAGAATATTTAATTGATTTAAATGATATTATTGGAATTGTGAAAACTGATAATCCAGAAAGAACATATTGGTATGAGTTAGCTAAGGAAATATCAGATTCATTACCGCATGACAAAATTGATACAAGTTTTCAGCCAACCTATCTTTTAAAAGCCACAGCTGCTACTGCTGCTACTAATGCAGCTACTACTGCTACCACAGCTGCTACTAATGCAGCTACTGCCGCTACAGTACCAACACCAGGTATTAATAATACAAAAATAAAGAAATCGTTATCAGAATCAGTTTATAATAAGAATGTCAAGGAGTTAGAAGGTCTTAAAGGAAAAGAACAATGTAATGAAATTATTCAAGAATTAAAAAAAATTGATGACTTAAATATATCAAGGCTACCAAAGCCCACTATAAGAAATCCCAAACACATAATAAATCCTAAACACAGATCTGCAACAATAGCTTTCGATAGCGACATTGTGTTAACTGCACTTTATAAATGTTATACAGATTACAAAGATCTTGATTTTAGAGATGTTATAGACTTACAAAATCTCGATTTTACACAAGCTAAATCTAAATCAAAACCAACAACAAAGATTATTAGATTAAATGATATCGTTGAATCTTCCATAATTGAAACATATAAAAGTTCATGTCATAGTCTGAAAACAAAGAAAGATATAAATTTCGTTGAATACTTAGAACATATGCAAAATTTAATCGATGTTTTACAGGCAATATATAGATATTTCAATCATAAATACAAACCAATTACTTTCAATTTATTTGACAAGAAG
>JACCDP010910175.1_pt1 | contig 10163 bp, 7 predicted proteins | sample 7445841 | NCBI WGS metagenome assembly JACCDP01 (sample SAMN15323441, study PRJNA562643) | freshwater metagenome | isolation source: river surface water | place: USA:Blue River Watershed | collected 2017-08-17
CGCAGGTGCTGACGCGCGCGCCGTACCTCGACGACCTGGGCATCCTTGCCACCGTCGACGCCGAGGTGCGCGAGGCGCTGAAGGAACAGTTCACCACCGTCGAGAAGAACGGCGCGTCGGGACCGGCAGCTGCGGAAGCCGTCCGAAGCGGTCTGGGGCTGGAGCCGAACCCTTTCGCCAAGCTGCTCAAGCGCTACGAACTCTCAGCGAAGCTGAGCTGACTTTGTTGGAGACCAACCGTGTCTGAATCCGCCCCCTCGAAGAGTATTCTCTGGACCGGACGAGTCCTCTCCGCCCTGCCCTCGCTGATGCTGACGATGAGCGCCGGCATGAAGCTTTCCGCCGCGCCGATGATTGTCGATGACTTCGCGAAGAACGGCTGGCCTGCAGGCTCGCTCACGAAACTCGGCGTCGTTGAGCTTCTTTGTGTCGTGCTGTACATCGTGCCGCAGACCGCGGTGCTGGGCGCAATTCTGCTGACGGGCTACCTGGGCGGCGCGATTGCGACCCACGTCCACGCGGGCGACGGCCTCGGGAAGCTCGCGACACCGCTCTTCCTGGGCATCCTCGTCTGGGCAGGACTTGGGCTGCGCGATCCGCGCTTGAAGGAACTGCTGCCGCTGCGCAAGTAGTCGGCACGATTCGCGCTAAGCGCACGGAAACCGGCGTCCGCGTGCACCTGGGTCATCGCTTGCCATCGTCGGCGACCCGCGATAGCGCGAGGCGCTCAACAGGAGCCCCATGCGCGCCCATCGATTGCTTCCTCTGCTGGTCGCTGCGACCGCCTGCTTCGCCGATGCGGGACAGCCGAACGACCCCGAGCCCATCGACACCGCGCGTCCCGGCGGATGGGTCGGCGACGTGGACCCGTTCATCGGCACCGCGAACGGCGACGCGCCTGATCCGGTTAAAAAGGGGGCCAGCGGTGCGACCTTTCCCGGCGCAGCGTCCCCGTTCGGCCTCGTGCAGTGGAGCCCCGACACCCCCGGCGCGGCGCCGCCCGGATACGCCTACGAGGACTCGAGCATCACCGGCTTCAGCCTCACGCACCTGAACGGCGCCGGATGCCCTTCGCTCCGGGACTTTCCCGTCCTGCCCGTCGTGGGCGAGGTGGTCCCGAAGAGCGATCCGCGCGTCGGCTTCTCGCACGCCAACGAAAAGGCCTGGCCCGGCTTCTACGAGGTCGCGCTGGACAGCGGCGTCACGGTCGACCTGACCGCGACCACGAGAACCGGCCTCGCGCGGTTCACCTTCCCTCAGGACTCGGACGCGAAGGTGCTGATTGGCGGCGGCCCGGTCTGGGACGCGCTGACGGTGAGCGGCTTCGAGCTTCACGTGCAGGGTGACGACACCGTCGTCGGCTTCCGCGACTCGAACTTCTGCTTCGGCGCCGACGCGGCGCGCCTCTTCCTCTTCGCCAAGTTCGATCGACCGTTCTCGAAGGCCGCGGCCTGGGACAAGTCGACCAACAACGAGCTCTCGGACGGCGTGACCGACGTCTTCGGCTTCCCGGGCGGCCTCGCGCTCTCCTTCGACACCAGCGTGCGGCGAATGGTCCACATGCGCGTCGGCCTCTCGTACACGAGCATCGACGCCGCACGAGTGAACCTCGAGACCGAGCAGCGGGCGGGAACGGAGTTCGGTGCCATCCGAAGCCGGACCGAGGAGGCGTGGGAGGACCTGCTGGGTCGCCTCAGCGTCACCGGCGGCACCGCAAACGACAAGACGAGCCTCGCGACGGCGCTCTACCATGTGTTTTTGCAGCCGGCGACGGTGTCGGACGTCGACGGAAAATACATGGGCTTCGACGACGTCGTGCACGAGGACCCGGGCCACACGCGCTACGCGCACTTCTCGGGGTGGGACATTTACCGCTCGTGGATTCAGCTCGTCTCGGTATTGGCGCCCGACGTGACGACCGACATCATCCGCTCGCTCGTCGCCTCGGGGCGCGAGTGCGGCGCACTTCCGCAGTGGGCCTTCGCGAACACCGAGACGAGCGTGATGGTCGGTGATCCGTCGGACGTGATCATCGCCAGCGCCCACGCGCTGGGCATCCGCGGCTTCGACACGGACGAGGCGCTGCAGCTGATGCGCAAGGGTGCCGAGGATCCGGAGGCGCGGTGCGGTGCGCGCAAGGCCCGCGCGGGCCTCGCCGACTACCTCGAGGTCGGCTTCTGCCCCGGAGACTCGTCCCGCCCCGCCCTGGGCCTCTGGGGCCCGCCGTCGACGACCATGGAGTACGCCATCGCCGACGCGTCGATCGCGCAGTTCGCCAAGGCGCTGGGCAAGCCGGACCTCGCGGCGACCTACAACGCCCGCGCGCGCTGGTGGAGGAACACGTGGGATCCGAATCGTGAAGGGCTCGGTTTCAAGGGCTTTCCGCAGCTGCGCAACAAGGCCGACGATGCTGACGGAAAGCCGGCCTTCCGCGCGACCGAGCCGGGCTCACCCGACGGATTCATCGAGGGCAACCCGGCGCAGTACGCCTTCCTCGCGCCGCAAGACCCGTTCGGTCTCGTCGAGGCGATGGGCGGCGAGGCCGAGATGACGCGCCGGCTCGACGCGCTGATGTCCGAGGTGAACGCGGGCCTGAGCCGTCCGCACTTCTACATCGGCAACGAGCCGAACTTCGCGACGCCGTGGCTCTACCCGTGGACGGGCGCGCCGTCGCACATGCAGGAGTCGGTGCGGCGCGTCGTTCGCGAGACCTTCCAGCCCGTCCCGTCGGGCCTGCCGGGCAACGACGACCTGGGGGCCACCAGCTCGTGGCTCGCGTGGTCACTCATCGGCATGTATCCCGCGGTGCCGGGCGTGGGCGGCTTCGTGCTTTCGACGCCGGCCTTCGACGAGGTGACGCTGCGAATCGCTCAGGGTGCACTCGTGTTGAGCGCTGCCGGCGCTGGTGACGACGCCATCTACACGTCGGGCATCCGGCTGGGCGACCGGCCGCTGAGCCGCGCCTGGGTCGATTGGAGCGAGATCTCGGGCGGCGGACGTCTCACGTGGACCCGCTCCGAGACGCCTGACGACGCATGGGCGACGACGCGCCCACCGGACCCGCTGGAGCCCTGAAGACGCGGCCTACGCCACGACGAACAGCAGGAGCTCCGCGTCGCTCGTCGCCTCGATCTCGAGCGAGGCAAGCGCGACGATCGCAGCGCCGTCGCCAGCACTCAGGTCATTTCCCGCGAGACGCACCGTACCCCGGGCGACGTGCAGCCAAGCGCGGTGTCCGGCGGGGACGGCGTGTGTGAGGCGCCGTCCTGCGCCGATTCGCGAAGCCCATATCTCGGCCGCCTGATCGATCTCGATCGAGCCGTCACGACCGCCTTCCGACACGACGAGGCGCCAGCGATCCTGCAGTTCGGTCGCGTAGTTGCGCTCGTCGTAGCGGGGCGGCGAACCCCGTCGGCGGGGCTGAATCCAGATCTGAAGGAAGTGGACCGGCGCGCTCTCCGAGGCGTTCCACTCGCTGTGCACGACGCCGGTCCCCGCACTCATCCGCTGCACGTCGCCGGGACGGATGGTCGAGCCGTTGCCCATGCTGTCCCGGTGCGACAGCCCGCCCGAAAGAACGTAGGAGACGATCTCCATGTCGCGGTGTGGATGCGCACCGAAGCCGCTGCCGGCCGAGACGCGATCGTCGTTGATGACGCGCAACGGGCCGAAGCCCATCTGCTGAGGGTCGAAGTAGCCGCCGAACGAGAAGGTGTGCGCGCTGTCGAGCCAGTCGATGGTCGTCCGGCCCCTGTCCGCTGCCCGCCGAAGCGTGATCATCCGAGCCTCCGCTCTCCCCACGGGAGGAGTGCAGAGCATTCCGTGGGCCAGCCAACAAACAACGTCTTTTCAGACACTTACAAAGCACGCGCCATGCGAAACACGGTCAGTCTGAAGAGACCATCCATCACTTTGAACTGACCGCGAATCAGCGCGCGTAGGCGTCCAGCTCGGCGAGGTCGGCCTCGATGCCGGCGACCGCGGTCGCATCGCCGAGGTCGCGGAACATCGCCTGAGCGAGGCGCAGGGCCTGAGCCGCCTCGTCCTTGCCACCCAGCACGCCGAGGTGTTCGCCGTAAAGCCGCACGGCGACAGCAAGTCCGCGCTGCGCGTCCGGACCTTCGAGCCCACGGTAGAGGGCCATCGCCTCGAGAAGGGCGTCGTGGCCGTCCTTCGAACGACCGGCATCGAAGGCGATGGTCGCGAGGGTCACGTGCGCCTCCGCCTCGACGAGCGCAAGACCCGCTTCCATGGCGCGCGCGGCCGCCTGCTCGAGCGCCTCGGTCGCCTCGGCGGGCGACTCCATGACGTTGAGCAGCTGCCCCAGCGCGAGCATCGCGCGGCACTCGTGCTCGGGTGCGAACTGCGCGGCCGCCTCGTCGGCGATGGCGCGAAACAGTCCGAGGGCCACATCGAGCCGTCCGGCGTCGCGCGCCCCCTCCGCCTCCTGCAGTCGTCGCTCGAACTCCATGCGGCGCACCCTAACCGCGTCTCGCACGCGCCGCACGACGTTTCATCCGTCGGCCCGGGACTTGAAGAGAGGACAGGCAGACGGACCGCCCGTTGGGACGGAGCGCTCCGGGGAGGGTCGATGAGCACCGCGAGGGAGGCACGACGTGGGCAGTCTCGCACCAAGGCTTCCACGACCGTGCTGGTCAAGGCACTGCTGGTCAAGGCACTGCTGGTCAAGGCACTGCTGGTCAAGGCCGCGCTTGTCACTGCGCTGCTGGCACAGGCCTGCGCCGACACAGACCTGAAGGCGATCTCGAATGCGCTCGACGCTCCGACGCGCATCGACTTCGGCGGAGTGCCGCTGTCGCGGACGCGCGAGACGAGCATCACGCTGCGGAACACGGGCACCACGACGATCCGGCTCGAGACGCCACGCTTCGAGCAGCCCTCCGACGCGGACTTCACCGTCCTGCTCGACCACCCCGAAGAGCTGGTGCCGGGCGCGACGCTGGAGCTCACGACCGGCTTCGCACCGGCGGTCCTGGGTCGGCGCGCGGCGCGTCTCGTCATTCCCACCGACTCGGGCGTGACGCCGGAGCTGCGCATCGAGCTCTCGGGCGAGGGCGTGCTGGGCGACGCCGCGCTCTCGCCGGATGCGCTCGACTTCGGTGACGTGGCGATCCAGACCGCCTCCACGCGGAGGCTGACGCTGACGAACGCGACGCCGCACACGGCGGAGGTTGCCCTGGGGGCACCCAGCGGCGACGACGGCGACTTCTTCCGGACCATGCCCTCGGGCATCGTCATCGTGCCGCCGCAGACGACGCTCGACGTCGACGTCCTGTTCCTGCCGATGCGCCTCGGGCCGCATTCCGCGCGGATCCCCGTCTCCCGCTGCCCGTCGTGCGCCCCCCAGGAGGTCGTGCTCTCGGGCAACGGCATCGCGGCGACGCTGATCGCAACGCCGCCCGTTCTCGATTTCGGCTTCATGCCGCCGCAGCAGGTTGCCAGGCAGACAACCCGCATCGAGAACGTCGGCGCCGCTGCGGTGCAGATCCTCGAGGTCAGGCTGGGCTCCGACAGCGCGCCGGAGTTCCAGCTGGAGCCTGCGGGGCCGCTGCCCCCGGCGCTCGCGACGAACCAGGGCTTCGACCTCACGGTGGCGTTCCGGCCGATCGATTTCGACCGAAAAAAAGGCACGTTGCGGGTGAGGTACACGGAGCCCAGCTGGGCCCAGCCGGTGGAGCTGGTGGTGCCCATCGGCGGGGTCGGCGGCGGCCCGGACCTCGAGGCGGTGCCGAACCCGCTGGCGTACCCTCGGACGGCGCTGGGCCTGCAGGTCGAGAAGTCGGTCTCGCTGCGCAACGTCGGGCGCGACCCGAACACGCCGCTCGTCATCACCGGCCTCGAGATACGTGGGTCGATCGAGTTCGAGTTCAAGGCGGCACCGCAACTGCCCATCACCATCGCGCCGGGGCGGGCGGTGGCGCTGCCCATCCACTACACGCCGCTCGTCGCCGGCAGCGCAGAGGCGCAGCTCGTCGTTACGTCGAACGATCCGGACGAGAGTCCGGCCACGATCCGCCTCCTCGCCTCCGCCTCGCAGCTCGGCCCCTGCACCTATGAGGTCGTGCCGCAGCAGCTGGACTTCGGAACGGTGGCCATGGGCACCACGGCGCAGCTGGCCTTCGGCGTCCGCAACATCGGCACCGAGACCTGCGCCGTCGCCAACGTGAGGATGTCGCGCCAGACTCCGGCGCAGTTCGCCATGCAGAACCTGTCGACCCGGCTCATCGCCCCCGGAGAGACACTGCTCGTCCCCGTTCAGTTCACACCGGATGCGGCGCGCTCGTTCGCCGGGCGGGCCGAGTTCGACGTCTCGAGTCAGGCCGCCCCGCACGCCGAAGTGCTGCTCACCGCCACGAGCGACTCGTCGTGCCTCACGGTGAATCCGGCGTCGCTCGACTTCGGCACCGTGGGCCTCGCCTGCTTCCCGCCGCGGATGTCGATCTCGATCGAAAACGGCTGCGCCCAGATCGTGAGTGTCGCGGGCTGCGAGGTCGGTACGGGCGCCAGCAGCGCCTACTCGGTCGACCCGGCGGAGAGCGGCCCGCGGACGCTCGCACCGGGGCAGAACGCGGTCGTCACCGTCACCTACACGCCGGCCGCGGAAGGCGATGACGTCGCGCCGCTCTTCGTCCGCTCCGACGCCACCCAGGCCCCCCTGCTGGTGCCGATGACGGGCCACGCGACGCTTCGCCCGACGACGACCGACCGCTTCACGCTCCCGCCGCTCAACATGGTCGACTTCCTCTTCGTCATCGACAATTCCGGCTCATTCACGGAGGAGCAGGACGCGCTCTCCCGCAACTTCGACCGGTTCATCCGCACCGCTCAGGCGAACGGCACCGACTACAGGGTCGCAATCACCACCACGGGCCTCGCGCCCTACCGGGGCGGCTGGGCCGATTGCCCCGGCGGCACCTTCGGCGGCGAGGCCGGCCGCTTCTTCCCCACCGACAACTCGCGCCCCCGCATTCTCACGCCTCAGACCCCCGACGTGCGCGGCGCCTTCGAGCAGAACGTGAAGGTGGGCATCTGCCACTGGTGGGAAGAGGGGCTCGAGGCCTCGCGCCTCGCGCTCTCGCCGCCTCTCATCGACTCGGTCGACGCGCCCGCCACCCCTGAAGCGAACGACGGCAACGCGGGGTTCCTGCGACCCGAGGCCTCGCTCTACGTCCTCTACATCTCGGACGAGGAGGACGCCGGCCTCGTCGACCCGGCGCGGTACGTGGAGTTCCTCAGGAGCCTCAAGCCCGGCCGGCCCGACCTCGTCAGCGCGAGCGCCATTCTTGGCGTGCCCAGCTGCACCACGGCCCCCAGCGTGGGAACGCGCTACATGCAGGTCGTCAACGCGATGGGCGGCATGATCGCCGACATCTGCTCGCCCGACTGGGGCGGCCTCCTCGAGCGCATCGGCGACGACGCCTTCACCCCGCAGGCCACCTTCCCGCTCAGCACCGAGCCCGACGGCCGCGACCTGACCGTCCAGCGCAACGGCACCGACGTCCCCATGACCGCCGCCGACGGCTCGCCGAACTGGCACTTCGATCCCTCGGTCGGGCTGCACGGCGCAGTGGTCTTCGAGCAGAACCGGCTCCCCGGCCCCGCCGACACGGTGAGCATCACCTACGCCGTGCCCTGTCCGCCGCCGCGCTGACGCCGAATCGAGCGGTTTTTCTGCCACTTCCGACACCGTGGGCGACTACACTCCGCCCGCCCACGCTGTCGGAGTCGCCCATGCTCGGTACGGCCTTGAGAGCGGACATCAAGGAGCTCATCGACCGTCGCGAGTGGGACGCCCTCCGGGAGGGCCTCTCAGAACTCGACCCCGCCGATGGCGCCGAACTCCTCGCCGAACTGCCGCCCGAGGAGCACGCGGTCGTCTTCCGGCTGTTGCCCCGCGCGCAAGTCGCCGACATCTTCGAACAGCTCCCGGTCGAGGAGCAGCTGCGCCTCGTCCAATCCCTGTCGAACGAGCAGGTCGAGGCGGTGCTCAACGACATGGCGCCGGACGACCGCACGCGCCTGCTCGAGGAGATGCCGGCCGCCGTCGTGCAGCGGATTCTCCAATCCCTGCACCCCGACGAACTGAAGGTCGCACGCCGCCTGCTCGGCTACCCCGAGGGAACGGCCGGCCGCGTCATGACGCCGGAGTACGTGGCGCTGCCGCCGCTCGTCACCTGTGCCCAGGCTCTTGCAGACATCCGCAAGAAGGCCCGCCGCGTCGAGACCGTCTCGTTCGTTTACCTCGTCGACGAAAAGGGCCGTCTGCTCGACGACATCGACCTGTCGACCATCGCGCTGGCCGATCCGGAAACGACCCTCGCCTCTCTCGCCGATGGCAACTACGTCGCGGTCAGCGCCACTGTTTCGCAGAGCGAGGTGGTGCGCCTCTTCGAGAAGTACGACCGGTTCGCGCTCCCCGTCATCGATTCGACGGGAGTGCTGGTCGGCATCATCACCGCTGACGACGTCCTCGATGTGGCCGAACGAGAGGCGACCGAGGACATCCAAAAACTCGGCGGCTCCGAGGCCCTCGATGCGCCGTACCTCGACACGCCTCTGCCGGGCCTCCTTCGCAAGCGCGGTCCCTGGCTCGTGGTGCTCTTCCTCGGCCAGACGCTGACCATCAGCGCATCGCGAATGTTCGAGTCGCAGCTCGAGAAGGCGTCGCTGCTGTCGCTCTTCATTCCGCTCATCATCTCGAGCGGCGGAAACTGCGGCTCGCAGGCCACGTCGCTCATCATCCGCTCGGTCGCGCTCGGCGAACTGACCCTGCGCGACTGGTGGCGCGTGATGCGGCGGGAGCTTGCAACAGGCGCGATTCTCGGCCTCATGCTCGGCCTGCTCGGCGCAGGCCGGACGATGCTCTTCCCGATCGCAGAGGAGCCTTACGCGTCGCACATGGCGCAGATCGCGCTGGTTATCTTCAGCTCGCTCGTCGGGGTCGTGCTCTTCGGCAGCCTCGCCGGCGCGATGCTTCCGATGGTACTCAAGCGGCTCGGCCTCGACCCAGCCGCGGCATCGGCCCCCTTCGTCGCGACGCTCGTCGACGTCACCGGTCTCGTCATCTACTTCAGCGTGGCGAGCGCCATCCTCCGCGGCACCCTCCTTTAGACACCGAGCGCTTTCAGCGCCCGGATGACGCTCAGACCGGCTGCAGCGGCCGCCGTCGGGGCTCCTCCGCGCCCACGAGCGCCAGCACGAAGAGCGCGATGGAGACGAGGACGTCGTTCCAGACGGTGGCCCGCATCGCGTGCGGCACCGCAAACGACGAGATGAAGAGCCAGAGCGCCACCATGGCGTTCACGTAGCGCAGTCCGGGGCTGCGCATCGCGGCGAAACCGACGACCACCGTCAGGGCGCCGCAGACCAGCGCGTTCACGAACTCACCCCCGGTGTGCTGCCAAAGAAACGCCGACACGAACAGCCAGACGCCCAGGGCGACGCTTGCCTTCCGGAACGTACCACCGACCATCTCCTCGAGCGCCATGACGCACCTCCTTCACGAAGGTGCACCACCGCGGCGCCGTGCCGCATCGCAGGCGAGCGTGCGGCATCGAGACGCGTTACATTCCGCGCCCGAGATTCTCGACCGAACGAGGACCCCCATGACCAAGACCGAGCTGCTGAACAAGGCCCGCCAGGACGTCCCCGAAGTGACCGTCGAAGAGGTTCGCCGCCTTTTCGATGCCCGCGCCGACCTCTCGCTCATCGACGTCCGCGAACAGTCCGAGTTCGACGAAGGCCACCTGCCGGGCGCCACCTTCATCCCCCGAGGGTTCCTCGAGCTGCGCGTCGAGGACAAGGTCGCGAAGGATCGCGACGTCATCGTCTACTGCGCGGGAGGCACCCGCTCGCTTCTGGCCGGACGCACCCTGCGAGAACTCGGCTACACGAACGTCCGCTCCATGGCCGGCGGCTTCACCAAGTGGAAGGACTCCGGCAACCCTTGGCAGAAGCCCCAGAAGCTCACCTCCGAGCAGCGCGCCCGGTACAGCCGCCACCTGCTCATCCCGGAGGTCGGCGAGGCGGGACAGCTGAAGCTGCTGGGCGCGAAGGTGCTCTGCATCGGCGCGGGCGCCCTCGGCAGCCCGAACGCGCTGTACCTCGCGGCAGCCGGCATCGGCACCCTCGGCATCATCGAC
>JACCDP010870514.1_pt1 | contig 10162 bp, 6 predicted proteins | sample 7445841 | NCBI WGS metagenome assembly JACCDP01 (sample SAMN15323441, study PRJNA562643) | freshwater metagenome | isolation source: river surface water | place: USA:Blue River Watershed | collected 2017-08-17
CTTATGTTGGTACTTCAGAAAAAAGGCGTTGCCGCACTGTAAAATACCGTGTCGAACAGCCCTATAGGCTTAATACTTTTGGGGTAGCGTATTCGGTATAGATGACACACTCAGCAAGACGTATCCGGAAGCGCAAAGACAAGAAAACCATAAGGTTGTTCTGTTTTAAAAGTAACATAAGATTCGCACATTAGTTTAGTCCTAGCTTTATAATTAATTCTCTACTTGAATTTTCCAAGGTACGTATCAGCGAGGATTGCAGAAAAAATAGGGATAACGTAGCACAGCATGGTAAAGAGATGGTACCATACTGTTGACTCGTTCTCATCGTACAATAAAATATCACGCAAATATAGCGTGAGAACCGCTATTACAGATTAGAAGGAAAATATAAGATCACAATCTCAAGAATGAAAGACAAATCAAGTATGAAACTGACTTTTCATGCCATAGTAGCTGAATCGTTCGCAAAGTCCACTGAAGGTGATGAAAAATATTGCCGCTGGATATTTTAGTTTCTACAATGGTACAAGTGTATAATAAAACGTAATTTAATTAACTTTTAGTAAAATAGCGCCAATAGAAAATATCGATGATTTCAGTATTACTACCTTTCCTTCGTTCTTTCTGGTCGAGTTCGAGTTACAAGATCCGGCCAATGAAAGGGCTATAAACAATTTGTATTTATTTCATGAAAGCAACAATAATTAACTATATTTATTACTGTCAGGATTACATGATGGTAAGCACATTTTTATTGTACTGAACGCCAAATAAACGATAAACGACGCACGATTAATGACGAAACGAGCAAAGTAATTAACTAGGAAGGTTTGTTAAGTCAACGAAGAGACTAAAACAGTTCCGAGTTCACTCCACAAATATTTTCCAACTTACGACAAACATAAAATTTACTTGGGTTATACGAACTGAACGCAGAAAGGACAGCTTTGGCATATGGTCTAAAAGGACTTGTCTAAGTTCCGGTACCACACGCTATTGAATTAATGCCACCTTTCTTTTACCACTAAGTTAGTCCAATATCAGAAAGTAGCGAATGAGACTAAGCGTGTTTTCACCTGTTCCCACAAGTGTGCATTCTGGAAACGGCGAAACGAACGAAACTGGAATATGACGCATTCTCCGCACTCTCAACCGCCCTCTTCTGTATTGAAGCTAGTGTATAGTTTCCGCAATGTGGTAATTCAACGCCGTATTGATGCAGGGAACAAAATCAATGCGTATGTGGCTTAGTTATAAACGGCTTATATTGACACTTATTTAATGTAACATTTTTTCGCCACCGGAAGTACTATGTTTTACATAGAGGTATCGGCAGTAAAAGCTTGATTAACCGTTCCATCATCTGAAGAGGATTTTTTGTTATTATCTTCCATTGTTTTTTCATCTTCCACGTACTTATAGCGAACCGCTAGGATGACAAACAGTATAATATCCAAAGCGATGAGCCCGGCAAAGAGAAAGAACTCCATGGACTTGAAATTTTTAGCAAAGTACATAAAGAAGAGAAATAAAAACCTGGATTATATACATGATGCGTGACAATTTATACCTGTCGTGGAATAAGCTTGGCTTTAGCAACGATCGTGACGATCAAATTTCCAAAAGCCACATTCAGTAACCAAGCTGCCTGCATGACCGATTGCATTCTTTCCGGGGCCTGTGAGTGAATGTAGTTAATGCAGTCTGTAATAAGGTCTGATATTATACAACTCATTTATCTCTACCTGAGTGAAAGAAAATTGTAGTCCGGTAACGGAGAACATGACCTCGCCAGCAGTTATTATAAAATACTGGGGAAAGAGCCACATCATATGCACCGAGCTATATGGAGTCACTTCAATTGGTATTACATGCTGAAACGCAAAAAATAGAATATAAAATAAGAATATATATTGCAACTTCAATGGTTGTGTGAATATATATACGCCATCTTCGTTTTGGTTGGAATTCAGCGAACGTTGAAGGAAGATAGTATAACATCCTCCTTGCAAAACGACGATCTTTCCGGCGGGGTCATCTGTATTTATTCTACCGTCTTTTCGCGGAATAAACACGTCATACCTAAAATCAAACAAAACGTGTTCTAATGAATAGTACTATATTCTAAGGAGCAGGCTACTACTCACGTTCCAACGGCTACTTCAAAGACATCAGTGCTCACTAGACGTTCAAGCGTCGACGTCGAAGAGCTATTGAAGGGGAAATGGAAAATTCTACCGGGCGACTTTAGAGTGATGTTGCCTCTCTCGATACTGTCGGCATTCAAATTGAATATGAACCTAGAAACGTTTTTGGAAAAAAAAGTTCTTTTGTTTAACATAAACGTAGCTTTAAAAACGGAAGAATGATTACCCGACACGAGGCTGTCCGGAATTGGCTTTGTCTAGCGGTTCTTCTGTGTTCATACGCGCGACTTTCAGTTTGCCGTTTCGGCCAGTGATGATGATAGAAAATGCCTTGTTTGTTTTTTCAGTTGTCAAGTTGTCAACAAAGGTTAATAATGATTGACGTACTGTGTGATTTTAAAGAAATGCAGGTTTTGTGAAACGCATATTATTACCTTGCTACTAGCTCCCTTGATAATTCCAGTCCATCCCCCTGTAGAAAAATTCATATTCCCACAGAGAGGATTCAGCAGGTGGCCTTGGACTTCAATCGGTTCAATGTTGAGATCTCTCTCGAATGTAAAACTATTAGGATCTACTATCATCCATTTGGCCGGCTGGCCAGCTTGAGCATACGAGATATTCACTGCACAAGGTAAAGTGTTAATGAAATTGAATTGTGTTAATCCTGCAGCCGGGATGCGTGGATAAGTTGTCTGTGATTGGAATAAACGTGTATACGAATTGCAATAAAAAAACCTTTTTTTGCCATCATACCTCTAAATTAAGCTCGACGATCCCTGAAATAACAAAAGCTAATCCAATAAGGAATCCACCTGTGCCGATTCGTTGTAGTGGGGTCAGCAAACCGCATTTCTTGAACAAGGGATATATTAAACTGTTGAATATGGGTGTGATCGCGATAATAAGTAAGGGATTAACAATTCCCATTTGATCCGGTTTGATCGTTGCGGAACCTAGTGTTCCGTCCATTCGTGTTGCTTGAAACAACCACCGAGACCCCTATTAGGTAAAAAATTAAACCGATGCACTTCCACTGGATATTTTCGTTGATTGTTGATTATACTACCTGTTGATCGTACAAAGCCCAAAAGATTGGAATGGGCAGATAAAGCACTAAAACATGAAGAACTTGCTTGATGTCTTTAATCAATTGACTGTCAAACTTATCCGCAGCATAATCCAGCCAGTGATCGTGCTTTTCCCCCTCACTCTTGAATTTCCGTCCGATGGCATGCTGTTTAGAAGAAAGTCATTGTGTTTTAAAACTAATCCGCCTTTCACACTAGACAGGAAATACGACTTACGACAACACATTTCGATACGTCCACCATGATGTTGCCTTCAGTAGGTCGCATCTTGTAGTTCCATTTGCCAAAAAAGAAAACAGCTTTGAAACAAACAAGTGAAACACTACGTCATTAAATTTTGATCTTTCAGTTTCTCGAGTGCTGTAAGTTAATACGGTTAAATGAGACGTGAATTATTCGGAGGTTATTATACCGATTGCAATGATCATTAGGACAGCCGGGACACCGAAAGCCAACGGGAAACAGGAATTCTGGCCAAAGCATTGGACATCTTCACGAAGTATGGGCGTTAACAATGTAGAGAGAAGGGAACCGGCGTTAATAGATATATAAAAATATGAAAAGAATTGCTCCAGCTGTCTGTCTTGTTGCGGACGGACAAATTGTTCCCCGCCGAATGCTGACACGCATGGTTTAATCCCGCCCGTACCGACTGCGATAATGAAGAGCCCCAAAAGAGAAAATTCCCTGATTGAAAACGAAGATTGAACGTATCAATAAAGATGTGTCATGGTAGTGCTGGAGGCACATTTTCTTCCACTTACTTTTGCGGCAGTGTGTTTGGAATGGAGGCCACACTTAAGAACACATTTCCACAGGCGTAGAGTAGCGAAAGGTACAAAATCGTTCTATTATTGTGAAGTATAAAGGAAATAAACAAATGCTAAACGGTGTAATTCTAAAGTTAAGAAATTCGTTTTTACTTAAATTTCCCGAGATAAGTGTCAGCAAGGATCGCTCCAAAAACCGGAGTAAAATAACAAAGCATGGAAAAAAGATGGTAGTAGACTGTCGATTCGCTCTCATCGTACAACAATATATTCCGGAAATAGAGTCCAAGCACAGCTGTTGAAAAAGAGAATCAATACAATTTTGGCACTTTGCTTACGCACTTAATAATTCCTTACTGACTTTTCATGCCATAGTAGCTAAAACGTTCACAAAACTCATTGACGATGATGAAAAATACGGACACCGGATACTTTAATTTCTACACCGGATCAGTTAAATTTTCGTAAATTAAAAATAATGTAAATGTTAATATAAATCAATGACTTTAAATACTTTTCGATGATCTTCTGGGTCCTGGGAAGCCACCATTGTGATTTTGTTACAGCTAGCACTGCAATGGTCAACCGTTCAACGGGCACACTCTACTACGACTCAAACAGTATTTAGGTTTAGGTTTCGCTAAAAAGGTGAAACGAAAAAAAAACGAAGAGGGCTGGTAGGAGGAGACCAGGAGAAAGCGCTACCGTAATGTCAATGTAGGTCACTGTTGAGATGAATACCGTCTTGCGTGGTAACCGGTTGACTAGCAACTCACATTTTTCAGTCTTTTTCGATTTTCAAATCGGAAATCAGCAAAGATGTAGAAACTCGAAGTTAAAATAAAAGTTTAATCCTCTTAACGTCTTGCTCGTCGTCAGTATATTAACAGGGCATTGCCAGCTGATCCATACTTACCTACATTATATACCGGTGAGAATCGTTGGGGGAAAGCGACGCAATGGGAAAATTATATATATAGCAGCAAAAAAGATATTCAACATATGCGATAATTTATACAAGACGGACAGCTAGGAGCTGCGCATGCTTTGCGCTTATGACATGCTTTCACAATTCAGCAGAGCTGGTTCAAGGACTTTTGCCACACGATCTCATTTTTCACGGTGTTGACCACATAAAATGAAACAACTGAAGTAGTATTACCAAATAATTGCCAAAAAAAATTTACTCGGGTTCATAATAAGAAGTTACTTTCCCAGTTTAAATTTAAACGCTACTGAATCCCAATTGCCGGACTAGATATAGGAATCTAAGCCCACAACTTTTTTTTAAACAGAGTGTTTTCTATATTGACCTAACTATGCTAGTTGAAAAACGCGTTGTCAATAAACGGATCGTTCCATTTCTATTTAAAATTAATTTAAGAAAGCTCATTTTAATGCACTTGTTGACACCACGGTACAATTTCAACAGGAATTCGAGGTAAAAAAGAAGGAGAATTGTTTTTTTATGGTTGTTGTCAATCCAATAGAACCGCAGTTGGCCATTTGCTGACTTCAGCACAGCATTTTTTCCCCGCTTTCATTTTTCACGATTGCCGATGAGGCAGAAAGGAAATCTTCTGGTTCTATCCCAACTAGCTAGGATGACCAGCGCAACTAAAAAGGTTATTGTGGCGGACGACTAGGAAAAACAAACGTACAGAATCCCACAGGTACGTGCGACCCACTTAAGACAAACGTGAAAAACTTGATCGAAATAATTCAGCAAGCTAGCTGCAACTTTTCATCCAGTATAGTGAAAAGATTTTCGCATTTCTCTATAATCTGGTACAACCAATATTTTCCCTCGTTCCCTTGGTATCACGTGTAATAAACGCTGTCAAAAACTTTTGATGTATGTGTCCTCTACAAGTTGCGTCTTCTCTTTAAATATTGTTAATGCCAACCATGAAAATATTTTCTCTCTTACGCGACACTGATAAACGGGCGTAGACGAAATTGCTATCCGATGTGGGAAGACCGCCCGTCGTAAAAGGGAATTAACAAAACTCTGATTTTAATCTCGAATTCTGATAACAATGATGGATCGATTTAACATTTCTTTGCATGCTATGATGGATCACAATGCTATGAACATCACAGAATCCAAAACAATGCACAATGACGACTGGAATTGAAAACCACGCCAATCTATGAGAGACGGTCACGAAATGTTTTGATTCCCTTCAAGCAATATACCGAAACTCTCCAGCAATGGTAGAAACAGAAATTCTATTCCGTGATACAAGTTGACAGGGAGAAATTTTTAAAGAGAGATTGTTTTACTATAGACCTTGTAACCTACCCCTGGATCCCTCTGATAGAGTCTGGATCGTATGCTATCGTCAATTTTACCAAGAAGAACTTAATGTTTTATCTGAGTACGTACTTGAATTTCTACATTGGTGAGTTGAACAAATCTCATTTCTAGTGGATTCATCTCTCCTTCGTGTTGAGAAAGACGTGAGAACTGCGTGAGAAAGAGAGAAAGAAGATATCGATTTTTGTGCGGCGGACTATTAGCGTCCAGGTAGGAGTATGGAAGCCAACTAAAGACAATGATGAGCTTACTACAGTACTATATCTGCAATACATAGTAAATAAGTATAAAAGTATAAGTTAGATGTAATAGAAACTGACTGGACTGAAAAATTGATTTTACATCACCCAGATAGTACGTATCGCATCTAAATATAAGGAATACCAACGAGCAATCCCCCTATACGATATAGTGATCAAGTAGTATAACTATCATATTTTTTAGTAACTAAAGAAACCTGTTGGTGAAAGTGGATCGCGAAAGCTCCACGCCCCAAGAATCTTTTTTGTTGTAAACTGCTCACGTAAACATCAAACTAAGTCAAAGTGGTAAGAATGCTCAAGAGCAAAAAGCGGAGAGAAAAAATCGTAGAACCAGTAACACGAAGAAACTTCCATTTAGTTACATATCATGATGATCGAACTTGCTTTTGATCTTAGATCGGACTGTTATGATAATCACGACGGCAGGAAAAAAACTGAAAGCCTCTACGCCCTCCCTCCATTTCGTAATTTCTCAAAAGATATGTGAGAAACTTCTCATCCAACCATCGATCTAGTTTTTGCAACTTAACCTTTGGGCTTTCTTAAACTTTAAATCCATCTCTGTGACTAGTTTTACTTGATGTATACCGTTTTAATTAAAAAAATTCACGATCTTTAGCACAATAACAGAAAACGTTCTCCCTGCCCACGGTAGTAGGCAAGTAGTTTGCGCATTTTTGGATTTTGTAGTTTCCCGGGAACCTAAATTATTCCCCAAGAAAAAGCAATCACAAAATGTTGTCTGGGTTTCATGATGATCTTCCCATGCAAGCTGTATTCATAATTCAAAATCACGCAATTCTACAACATGCGCACGTAAAATCAGATGGTGGTGGTTCAATGTTTGTGTCTCTTGCGACTTTATATGCTGGATTTTTTACAGATTCTTAAACTCAACGCTAGATGACGGTGGATTCCTGTGTTTTTGTATTTCCTTTCCTATATACCATATCTAGCCATACATAATAAATATTAATAGTAAGTTTATTAATAATAGAACTGGGAGTATGGGTCCGAAAGAAATTCAAGGATTGAGTATGAAAACTAAAACATTTGAATTTCAAGATTTTGTAAAATTATAGTTTCCCACCGATTACTCTAAAAAAGGTATTGCCTAAATTTGTAGACGAACGGCGCAAAATTCGAAAATTACATTGATAGGGTTACGCAACCATGCATGTGGCCAAAGGGTTAATTATCGATGTGCGATTAAGAGCCCGGGGCATTCCCCACACTTTATTCTGATTGAAGGCAACAAATAGGTATAAAAGTTACCCCATTTTTCCGAATGCGCCGGTAGTTCAGTTCTAGCAGTTGTACCTTACACAGAGGGTCCCCAGATTTCAGGCCGCGCTAAACGAAAAGAGGAAGGGAATTGATGTAACGACGTGTGCCTGTCCAAACTGCATGTTTTTTTATTGTTCCAACCTTAATTTTATTTAAATCGGCGGGCTCGCATCTTCTTGAGAAGAAAAAACAAACAACAAGATCACGGTAAATATTTATTGCACTGCCTTTGCTATTTGACTCTTACTTTGCCTCGTCATGTTACTGTTACTGATCGCAACGTGTTGTCCCCTTTCATGCACGTGCAGATGGCCAACAGGGTGCCATTGAAAGATGTTAACGATTCACTGAGACGAAGTCAAAGAATTATCAATGGTGTCGCCAAGCCGTCTTCTATCATGCCGACCCAATCCAAGGTAAAGTAAATTTAATGTTGCCTACATTTTCATTTCTCATTAGCTTCAAAATACACTAATTGTCCCACCGTATAATGGTTAGGCTCCGGCCCTCAATCAAAAATATAGTAAAGTAATCAGTAGCAAGAAGCCAACCCTACGTCGACGAAAAGTAACGAGCACCACGAGTACGATCGGTACCACTACTGTTGCAAACAAACGACCTATTAAAAGAACAAAAGCGCCGGATTCTGTCGTAATCGATATTGATGATCCACCTCCCATTATTTCAATCCCAGCTTTTGTCGGCGTCAAACCCGAAGATTTGTGGCTATGCCAGCCTTCAGTAGCTCACGTAATTTTCTAATGTTTAATGTCAAATATTATTTTCCCACAAATAACCAATAGAAAAGTGTATTCATAATTATATATTTTATTTGTAGGACATGTATTTACATGCCAAGAGCCTTGAAAGTCGGCACTGTTTCTCTCCAAATTACCTGTCTGTCTGTGGCTCTCGAGTTACCAACGAGATGCGAGCGACATTGGTCAACTGGCTTGTTGAGATTCACGTATGGCCTCGTATGTTAGATTGATTAGTCATTCAATTATACATTCAGTTGTTTAATAGGGTCATTTGAAACTTGAACCTGAGACACTTTACACAACCGTTAGACTGTTAGACGCTACTCTGCAGCATTTCAGAGTCGGTGTCACTCGGTTACAACTCTGCGGTCTGGCAGTCTTCTGGTTGGCCACTAAGCTCGAGTCAAGACCACTGAATGTAAAGTTAATAATGCAATTATTTTCATTGTCTGTTTTTTCTAGTTCTAATCTTTATTTTTTTCGTAGGCTCAAGATCTATTATATCTTATGTGCTACAAAGGAGACGTTTCAATCCTTGTCAGGATGGAACAAACAGTATTGAAAATGCTTAACTTTCAGCTACAAGTAGCCGATCCAATTTTCTTTTTGAACCGGCTTATGCTTTACGACGAGAACGGTCAAAGTGAAGAGGTACAAACTACAAAGTTTTCGAACATCCTTTTGTTATGGATCGTTCTTTAATTCGGCTTATTGTAAATCGGAATAGTTTTACAATACGTGCACTTACTGTATGGATTCCATCCTACATGATGTTACGACCGTTGAGATTCCGGCGTCTGAGCTGGCAAATGCAGCGCTCTTGGCTGGGAGGATGATTGATGGTCACTCGGGATGGCCACGTCCCGTTGGATACGCCACTGAGCACTGGCCATCGCCTAAGAAACTAGAACCCTTGGCTCTGAAAATGATTCGAGCTATACTTGAGGTACCTTATCTTTGATTTAAGTAAAAATTACCATATGGCTAATCTTATCCATAATATTAGGCCAGCGAAGGAAAGTCGACCTATTCTGGGGCTTACAAGAAGTATGCGAACCGCAAGCAATTTTACGGTCTAAGTGAAAGTGAGAAGTTCAGTTCTGTTAATTTAAACAAACTGATTGGAATGCTTCCGAATTCTAGTTGTTAATTTAGCTTGAGTATCTAGCAGTAGTACTTGTATTTTGATTCCCCCACAAGAGAGTCTATCGATTTTATTTATTCACTCTAGGCTGTTATTCATTTTTCTTCAAATTACCAATACACAATATTTTATCATCTCACAGAACATTCGTAAAAGAGTCCCTTCTAAGTTTTAGCATCTCCTGATGCCTATTTGCTTTTGTACCACCCTGTTTTGCACAGTTGAACCCGACTCCTGTTGCACGCAAAACTAAAACGAGGCTACGTCGCTACGACTCTACGAGGTGCGCGTACCAGAGTCATAGAAACCTGGTTCCTTCATGTACTGTTAAAATTTCCCTATGCTGGCTGCGGGGTCTCGTGGTTGCAGATGCGTC
>JACCDP010338987.1_pt1 | contig 10161 bp, 6 predicted proteins | sample 7445841 | NCBI WGS metagenome assembly JACCDP01 (sample SAMN15323441, study PRJNA562643) | freshwater metagenome | isolation source: river surface water | place: USA:Blue River Watershed | collected 2017-08-17
CAAATTTTGGCTCAAAACCTTCATCATTTAATTCACCGAATAAATCAAAACCAATAGACAATTTTAATTGTCCAGATGTTTCAATATCGTAAGAAACATACATATCGTAAGCATCAATCAATTCATCACCCAAAAAGATTTTTACAAAACCTGTTGCTTTTCCTGACATATCAGGTACTCTATCAAATCCTGTTACAATAATTTTCAAATCTTTGTCTGAGTTCCTAAAATTTTCTACGAGGTCTATGGCTTGGTCCATCTCTTGGAAGATTTCATCGACTTGTTGAAGATTTGGTTTTCTTTTTTCCTTGCTGTCCTCAATAATTTTTGAATACAATTCAGGAAAATAATCTTTGAATAAAGTTACCGCCTCGTTATTCATTCTTGTATCTCTTGCGTCCCACCAACTTTCATTCCCAATATCATTAATGTGTACGGCAACCTTGTAGTGCGGTTCAGTTTGTTTTCCTTTTTTTCTGATGATAAAATACAAGCCTTGTTTATCTCTCGTATATCTTTCGAAATGACCGGTACCTTTTTGAGTCACACACCACTTGGTACCTGAACCATATTTACAGGAAGCTTCTTCAGTTTTTGGAACCAAAACTAAAAAATTATCATCTTCATAAATTTTTTCAGTTTGATTTTCTAATTCTTTTTCTTTTTCCTTTTCTTTAAAAGGTTCCAAAGCCTTTTCCAATTCTTCAAAACTACGGTATTGATTAATATCTTTTTTTTGTAAGTTTTTTTGGTATTTGTCAAAATCTTGAACCAATTGAATACCGACTTCAATCCAAAGGTCGACATCATTTTTTTGGTCCAAACCTCTCAAAATAAAATCGGTATATTTGTGATTGAAATCTTCTAAATCAGAAATCCCTAAAACAAAATCTAAAACCTCTTCGTCAAATTTGTCGAAATATTTTTTCTTTAGGTCTTCCTTTCTTCCTTCTTTCAGTAAAATATCAAGAAACTTCATATGGTATAAATATACAAAAGGGAGAATATAAATCCTCCCTTTTTGAGTTTCCGAAGCTCCTGTAGTCCCGCGTGGAATCGAACCACGAATAGTTGCTTAGAAGGCGACTGTTATATCCATTTAACTACGGGACCATTTTTTACTTCCAAAAAAGTTGAATCAAAAGTATAAGAAAACTTAGAAATAAACAAATTAAAGTTTTTGTTGTTATTGGCTCTTTAAGAATTGCCCAAGCCATTATACTAAATACAATTACACCGATACTGAAACCAATTATACGATTAGGCCATGTCTGACCATCATATAAACTCACCATTTCTCTACTTGCAAGAATAACGATATATCCAACAGGTACTCCGATTAGAGTCATCATAAAAGGGTTATCTTTAATCCATTTACTCCAAAGGTGCCCTTGAAGTTGGTAAAAAGTGAATGCCTGTGAAAAAAGATAAACCGTGAGAATAAAAATAATTGAGCTTAATTTGTTCATAATGTAACAATTATAGTAAATTATTGTTACAAAAAAAACCCCCACCATAAGGTGAGGGTTTAAATTAATATAGAAATATAAATTATTTACCGAAGATATAACGAATACCTAACTGAGCACTCCATACATCAAATACAGATGAATTGTATTGATATGTGTCTCTTGCTAATATTGTTGTGCCGTTAGTTAATCTTTGAGTTGCCAATCTATAAGATGGAACGTTGTTAGCGTCTCTACTTACAAAGTTTAACAACTGAGGTGCGGTAGCTCTTTGAGATACTCCCCAATTATTATTTAACATGTTTGTAAAGTTCAAGATATCCATTCTAATTTGGAATGCATTTTTCTTTCCACCAATCTTAACAAATACGTCTTGAGCAACTGAGAAATCCAATCTGTGTAAGTAAGGTAGTAAACCACCATTTCTTTCAGCATATTGTCCTCTACGAGTTGATAAGTAATCGTCTTGGTTGATAAATGCGTCAAATGCTGCTTGTTGTTCTGCTTCAGTATAAACTCTTGTACCAACTGTTAGCGGTGAGAATTTAATATCAGAACCTTTTACAGGTACAAATAATAAATCGTTGTTATTAACTCTATCACCGTTTAAGTCACCCGCCACGATGTAAGAGAATGGGTTAGATTGTTGACCAACATAACCTAATGTTAGGGTTGTCGCTCCACCATACTTTTTACCATACTCGATTCTATAACCTAATAAACCTACGAATCTATTCTTAATAAACGCGTCTGCAAATGATAGTTGTAAATCATTGTTTCCGTTAACCGATAACGCTGATTGCCAAGAACCACTCGCGATTGAACCAGCACTCATGAAATCTTTTGAGTTTGCAGTTGTCCAAGCAAATGAACCCCAAAGACCTTTTTGAACTGGTTTTTCTAATTTAAATGTTAATGATTCGTGGAACGCTCCGTTCTTGTTTGTAAGAACCGCAGCTCTACTTACGTTGTTATTAACTCTAACTGTTGCATCTGTGCCACCAAAACGAGGTCTGTTGTCAACACCACCTAAAGTACCTACAGGGTTCTGTAAGTTAGCTTCGTAGTAATGAACAGCATTGATTGTTTTATTGTAAAGATACTCAGCACTTAATATTAATCCCAAAACTGGTAGTTTTTGGTCTACTGCTAAGTTTGTTTTCCAAACTTGAGGGAATTTGTAATTAGGGTCAGTTAAAGCTAAATCAAATGTTGAAGGTAATGTTGGTGTTGAAGGTATGAAATATTTGTTAGGGTCTGCCGTGAATCCGTATGCCGCAGCTGCCGCTCCTGATACATCAATAAATCCTGTTAACACACCGTTGTTACCAATTTGGTTAGATAAGAAAACATATGGAGGTCTACCCGTGAATACACCTGTACCACCTCTGAACTGTGTTTTACTTTTACCTTTTAAGTCATAGTTAAATCCAAATCTTGGTTCCCACAATACTTGTGTTTTCGGCATTACGCCTGTATTGAACTTTTCACCATTAGCAAAAGTCATTGAAGTTATTGTAGGGTTTTCTAAAGCCGTGTTTTCAAGGTTGATAATATTTGTTCTGATACCAAAAGTTAATTTTAAATTTTCAGTAGCATCAAACTCGTCTTGTAGATATAAATCTAATCTGTTTGATTTAAGAGTTTGCATTGGTTCTACCGCTCCTGGTAACGCAGAATAACGTAATTGGAAACGAGCTGGTGCAAACGTTGAAGGTGCACCTCCGTTAGCCAATGATTGGTTTGCTGCTGTATAGAAATCCGCCAAACTGTTAAAGATGTAAACACCATTAGATGCTGGGAAGAATAAGTTGTTAGATTGATATTTTTGGAAGTTGAAACCACCAACAAGAGTGTGCTTATTCAAATACTTGGTTAAGTTATTAGTTACGTTAAATGTTGCGTAATCTAATTTGTTACCAGGTGTGAATGGGTCAAAACCTACAGAAGTAAGTGTTGTTGCGCCTTCTTTGATATCAATAGTTGGGAACATTTGAGAAAGATATGCTCTATCCTCAATTTGTTTATCAAATGAAACAATTAAGTTGTTATGTAATGTTGTTGAAAACTTAGAGTTTAATTCCAATACAGCGGAACGAGTGTTATCCATGATAACATATCCACTATTTTTGAATGACATTGCATTAATGTTCTGAGTTCTGTTACCAAATCCTGCTGATTGTGAGTTTGAAATATTAATCTCAGCGTCAGAATTATGATGTACATAACGAGCAGTTAACTTGTTCTTGTCATTAATGTTCCAGTCAACTCTCACCAAAAACTTCTTTGAAGAGTTTGCGTTTGAGTATCCTTCAAAAGGACCTGTTTCATAACCAAACTTTTCTTTCATGAATGTAGAAAGTTGAGTTAGTTGTTGATATGTTGGTCTTGAAACTTGAGAACCTGTTAATGGAGAGCCAGTTGAAATCCAAGTAGTTCCTGGTTCAGTTTTAACAATTTCTTCGTAGTTACCAAATATGAATAATTTGTTCTTGATGATAGGTGCACCTAAACGGAAACCATTAACCTTCTCATCAAATTGAGATGCGGTAACTTTGGTACCTCTTGCATTATCACCAACATAACGAGAACTGTTATCTCTTGTTGTTCTGTAAAAACTACCTTCAATTTCGTTAGTACCTGAACGGGTAACCGCGTTGATACCAGCACCAATAAAACCACTTTGACGAATATCAAAAGGTGCTACGTTAACTTGAAGTTGTTCAATAGCATCTAAAGAAATTGCTGATGCTCCAGTTCTTCCACCAGCCTGTGCTGATGAACCAAGTCCGAAATTGTTATTAAATTGCGAACCATCAATCGTAAAGTTGTTAAGACGAGAATCTTGAGCTCCAAATGAAGAACCATTACCGAATGGGTTGTATTTTGTAATACCATCGATAGTTCTTGCACCCGTGATTGGAACTGCTTGTAATTCTCTACGACTAAATTGTTGAGCTGCACCAGTTCTTTCTTTTGAGAATGTACTGTTTCTTGAGCCAGCAACAACTACAACTTCACCCAAAGTCGTTGTTTCACTTTGAAGAACGAAGTTCACATTAGTCGTTAATCCTAAAGAAGTTACGATATCCGAATACTCCTTAGGTTTATAACCTAAATAAGTTGCTTTAATTATGTAAGGACCACCAACTCTAGCTGCAGGGATGAAATACGCCCCCTTCGCGTTTGTTGAAGAACCGTACTTTGTACCTGTTGGTTGGTGAACCGCAACAATCGTTGCACCAATCAAATTTTCGCCTTTTTCATCTTTCACAACACCTGACAGGGTCGATGTAGTAATCTGCCCGAAAGATGTGATTGTCACGAATAAGGTCAAAAGTGACATCATGATTTGCTTTTTCATGTTTTTTTGTTTATTGGTTTATAAATAAAAAATCCCGAAGACAAGGCGTCGACGGGACTGATATTACAATGTTTAAGATATTTCTTGTATAATAAATGTTCATACAACTGAATATAAGTATAGTCCAAAGTTTGGAAAAAATCAAAAAAAAATTAAGTTTATGTTATGTATTATTTTTCAAATAATCGCATTCATAGTTTCGACAGGTTTCTGGTCTAATCGAATAAACACTACACGCTCTCAAAGTTTCATTGTAAAATATACAATACTTTTTAGGGTTGGTCAAATTAACTCTAAGAGCAGGATAAGCAGATTCATTCTGCCAAACATTTTTTTCGGGAAATAAATTTTTACCTTCTTCATAATCAATAAAAACTTCTTGATATTTGATTTCCCTACCGAACTTTTCAGATAATCTTTTTAGAAATTCTTTATTATCGGGATGAGGACCGATAATCCAATCTCTATCTTCTATGGAACAACAACTTCCATGATAGTTGTCAACACCATAACATTTAAAACTACAAATATTACAATTTTCACCCATAGTACAAATATAATAAAAAAAGGGTTAGAAATCTAACCCTTTTAATTGGTGGAGAAGACGGGAGTCGAACCCGTGTCTTGTTCGCGATAACCATAAATGACTACACGTTTATTTGATTGTTCACAATCAACAAATAGTTGATTTCTTGCAGAGTAACCAACAAACCTGTTCCGACTCGGATTTAGTGAGCCAGCCGATGTGCTCAAACAAATTTCCTGAACTTAATCACGCGGTATTTGTTAAACCTCATGGACTTCTGTTCCTAGGTGTATGTCCTTACCGACCCGATATTGTTCCCTACCAATTAGGCAGTAACAACACTTTCTTCACGGATAAGACCGATAGCAGAAAGTTTAGCGATAGTTTCGCCTGTTATTGTTCAAACCAGTTTTAAAGGAGTTAGCTCAGCTCCTACGTGCCACCTATGCCTACACACGCCAATCAATGCCGTGACTTCCCCATAATTTCAAATAACTATTACAAATATAGTACAATATTTTTATTTACCAAAAAAATATATTTATATGAGTTATGGCATCTTACGATTTCTTTATTAATTTAAAAAATTTTATCAAGGGTAAAATTAACCCAACTGATTTCATTAGTAATACTTCAAATTCTGATAATGTAGAAGAAATTAGATTAGATAGAAACAAATTACCTCAAAGTAAAATTTATTTTGATTTCGGAAACATTAGTAATGTATTTGAATTGTTAAATATTTCGGATGATGATGCTTGGTTCTATAATGTAATAACAAATCCATATAGTTCTTATGACCCGATTGATAGGTCTTCGGCAGTAGAGGATTTTAGAAATGGGTACGGACTATGGTATGCTCTCAACGAAGAAAATATGGACAAGTTTAAATTGATATCCAAAGTTCTTGTACCGATGGAATTTGACCTAAACTCAGATAAATTTTCTAACGAACTTTATGATAAACTTTACGATTATTCCAAAAAAGAATTAACTAATATTATTGACGCTTATACGAATGAAAGAAATAATGAAATCACCACACTTGCAAGAGATAAAATGGAAGAAGATTTAAAAGAATATTTAGGAAGTAAGGGTTTTGGTTTAACTCGTGATAATTTATACACATCTGCCGCTGATTTATACTACAATTATTTAAGATTAGGAACACCTCATCTTACACCGAAAGAATTAATAAAAAAAATCTACGAAAACGAAGATAGTGTTGGGGGGTGGTATGACAACTTGTGGGAATACCAAAGCGATACAGTTTTTGATAATGAAAGATTTAATAATGATGTTCAATGGGAATTAGATAAAATTATTGAAAAATTTGAAGACGAAGGAAACAAAAAATACATAGAAATGATTGATAGAGTTTCCTCTAAATTTCCCACAGGAGAATTCCAATTCTTACCAAAAGACAAATCGAAAGAAACAAGATTTTCAATAGTAGGTTATGATTTTCCTACAAAAAAAATTATTGTAAAATTACAAAAAAAACTCAAAACAAAAGAGTTGAAATTAACTGAAGAAAATTTTTATAATCTTCTTTACCAACCGGAATTATTTAAAATTGGAGAATTGGCAGAAATTTAGTATTTTTGCACAATGAATTATAATATACCCTTTTTAAAGTCGGTACTCAGTGTTCCTACCAAAACTTACCAAGAAGACAAAATGATTGAATTCATTGTCGAGTGGTTACACAAAAAAAATATCGAATATTACGTTGACCAATTCGGCAATGTTTATGCAACAAAAAAAATTGCTGAAGTCGAGGAAAATTTTTATTTTCCGTGTGTCATTTCTCATACAGACACAGTACATACAATCGATTCAATAAACATCAGAGAAGAATACCTACCCAATGCTCAGAAAGAAATCAAACTTTCACTTAAGGCATATAATGATAGTGGTAACCCAACGGGTATTGGAGGTGATGATAAAGCCGGTGTTTTCGCTTGTTTAACACTACTTGATGAACAACCATACTTAAAGGCTGCTTTTTTTGTTTCTGAAGAAACAGGATGTCATGGTTCACGTAAAGCAGACCCAGAGTTTTTTAAAAACGTCGGGTATGGAATTCAGTTTGACGCACCTGAAAATTGGATGATTACTGAAAGATGTTTTGGTCAAGTACTTTTTGACAGAGAAAGTGAATTTTTTTCTAAAATTGATAAGGTCCTTACAGAGGGAATGCACCCTGAATTCAGACAATATATGACACATCCTTATACTGATGTATATGCACTAAGGACACAATTTAATTTTTCATGTATCAATTTTTCCATAGGATACTACGACTATCACACAAGGAATGAATATGTTGTTATAGAAGATGTGTATAATGGAATTGAAATGGGTAAAAAAATGATAGAATCTTTGGGATATACCTTACATTTTAAGGAAGTACAAAAACAAAATCCAAACAGAATTTATCTTTAAATAAAATTTTCCAGCTTACTTATGTGAGATTTGACTATTGGATGGTCTTGGATATCTTCAAAAGATTGTCCTTGACTTTTCATTAGTTTGATAGAATCAACTATATTTTTGATACCACTTTTTACATAATCGGAGGCCTGAGGATAGTTTTCTATAAAAGAAGAAACTTTAAATATTTTTGAAATTTTGGACTTTTCTAAATTCATTGAACTGACAAGTTTACCTAACATATTTTTTGCATACTGGTCAGCATCTAACTCCATATCCCAATATTTTTGATATAATTTTTCGAAATCGTCTAAATCCATTTCGGAAAGAGGGTTTTGCATTTTCAAATCGGATACTTGTTGTTCGTGCCTAACTTCGTGAAATAATGTGTAAAGAAAATCTCCTAAACTCCACATTGAACTAGGTGAACAAATTATAATTTGGTCTTTTGTTCTAACCCCATTATATCCTGAACATGCCTTTAAAAATTTTATATTATAACCCCTATTTTTCAAAAAGTCATAAACAAATTTTTTTATTTTCAGGGATATTTCATTTGTAATATCTGAGTTAGTTGAGGCGAAGTTATCAATTACCTTCTCGAAATTATTTTTTTCAACCGCTACTTTGTTTTCATGTCCACACTTATGACAAGTGTATGGGTCGTTTCCCCCATCATTCAAATTCCACGACCATCCACAGTTATCACAAATAACTTTATTATTTGTGACAATTTCATTTAATATTTTTTTTATTAGTTCCCTCATCAATATTAAATATAAAAAAAGGGACTTATCGTCCCTTTTTTTGTACAATTACTTCTTCACCATCAACTTTAATTTGATAGGATTTACCCTCAATGAGTTTTCCTGTGAGTACTTCCTCGGAAAGCAAATCTTCGACTTTATCTTGAATTGCTCTTTTGAGTGGTCTAGCACCATAGAGTTCATCATATCCTATTTTAGAAAGATATTCGACTAATGATTCATCGTAAGTAATATTATATTTCATATCACCCAATCTTGAAACTAATTTTTTTAGTTCAATTTCAGTAATTTTTTTGATGTCATCTGAACTGAGAGAATTAAAAACAATAGTATCGTCGATACGGTTAATAAATTCAGGAGAAAAGAAATTTTTCATCTCTTTCATTAACATTTGTTTTTTTGCTTCTTCATTAGAATAAGAGTTATTACTAAATCCTATTCCCGTACCAAAATCCTGAAGTTTTTTTACACCCAAGTTTGAGGTAAGAATTATTAAGGTATTTTTAAAATTAATCTTTCTACCTAAACTATCTGTTACATGACCATCGTCTAAGATTTGAAGTAGTACTGTAAAAACATCTTTATGTGCTTTTTCTACCTCATCAAATAGAATTACTGAGTATGGTTTATTTTTTACTTTTTCAGTCAACATACCACCTTCTTCATAACCTACGTAGCCGGGAGGTGCTCCCACAAGTTTAGATACTGTATGTTTTTCTTGATATTCACTCATGTCGACCCTGATTAGTGAATCTTCACTACCAAACATTTCTTTTGCAAGTTGTTTAGCCAAGTGAGTTTTACCAACACCAGTTGACCCTAAAAATACGAATGACCCGATAGGACGATTTGGGTCCTTGATACCTAAACGATTTCTTTTGATAGATTTAACAATCTTTCTAACAGCATCGTTTTGACCGATTACTTTATCGAATAAAACTTTATCCATATTGAGTAATGCTTTCGTATCATCTACACTCATCTTACTTACAGGGATTTTTACCATGTTCGAAACCACGTCGTAAACATCCTCCAAAGAAATTTTCTGCTTGTCTTTCTCTAATTCTTCTTCGAACTTTTTCTTCTCGGCCTCTAATTTATCAATGAGTTTCTTTTCTTTATCTCTGAGTTGAGCCGCCTGTTCATAATTTTGTTTCTTTACAACGTCAATTTTTTGTTGACGTATTTCTGCTGCTTTTTTCTTCAATTCCTCAATAGATGCGGGAACCTTCAACTCAGTTTGCATTCTTGCACCTACTTCATCCATGATGTCAAATGCTTTATCAGGAAATTCTCGGTCAGTGATGTAACGGTCAGCAAGTTTCACACAAGTTTCGATTACTTCATCAGAGTAATTAACTTTATGGAATGTTTCATACTTATCTCTAATATTTTTCAGAATTTGAATTGTTTCGGCCACAGATGAAGGTTCAACTATTACTTTTTGGAATCTACGCTCAAGAGCACCGTCCTTTTCAATGTTCTTACGAAACTCATCCAAAGTTGTTGCTCCGATACATTGGATTTCTCCTCTTGAAAGAGCAGGTTTGAAAATGTTCGCCCCATCCATAGAACCCGCAGAATTACCTGAACCCACAA
>JACCDP010153519.1_pt1 | contig 10160 bp, 18 predicted proteins | sample 7445841 | NCBI WGS metagenome assembly JACCDP01 (sample SAMN15323441, study PRJNA562643) | freshwater metagenome | isolation source: river surface water | place: USA:Blue River Watershed | collected 2017-08-17
CACGTTTTGGTATGTCAGTTTCCTGACGTCCGTCTTCGTCGTCATCTGCGCGTCTGGATATGTGGAAACACAATCCAAACCGTAGTCAAGCGCCCTGCCGGCGGGGCGAAACACCGGCATGGAGGTTAATCATGTTTTTCTCTGTAAAACATTCTAAACACCCGCGTAACATCAATACGCAACGCTCATTCGTCGAACACCTTGTGCATATGCATACATACACGAACACCATTCGTGACTTCGATGCTGAGCGCCCTGAGCTAAAGGTTTACACGGTCTGTAAAGATATGGAAGTCGAAGCAACGTACGAATGGTGCATCGCAAACGGTGCAACACACAAGACGTTGGAGGACTGCATCGCTAAGGCTGAGCGCGTTATCGCCGAACTCGGTGACAGCGATATTGCACGGCGCAACGCACTGCGCAACGAGGTAATACCAATGTACAAAAAGTACATCGAACACCGTGATAAGTGGGGCATCGAGCGCGGTTGACACGGAGGGGCTTCGGCCCCTCCACCTTTGTGCTGCACCCACCCGCCCACCCGCTGGTACACATATTGTTTATGGCGCCCACGATCTACAGGCGCCACGCAGGTATATGTGACTTTGTGTGGTGGTCGTGATGGCATTGCATATATATGTGTTACTAAGGAGGTAACAAACAATGGTTAAGTTTCTTATCGCCCTCGCTGAGATGTTTTCAGCGTTCTCAGCAAAGTTGCACGACATGTCGGAAGACATGCCAGCACAATTGACGGAAGACGAAGTGCGCGACATCGTACAGGAAGAAATCAGCACCGAGTCCATCGGCACAGATGACGTGTGCGGATTGGATAAGTTTGTGTCTGACGCGCTTGACGAGTACGATGCAAGCACCAAGATAGACGAACGGTTGTTCTATCTTGCTGTGCAGAATCTTGTGTGGACATACTGCAATTCGCGTGGCATTGACACCAATGAGGTATACATCCACTCAGAGGAATGGGCTATGCAACGATACCTTGAAGGACGCGCTGTTGAGTGGAAAGCGTCTGTGAAGGAGCGAGAAGAGCGCACAAAGGCTCGTATCATCCGAGAATACGAGAAGCATCGCCAGACTGTTGAGAATGCCGGCATTGCACCAGCAGAGCCGACTGACAGCGGACGATTCGTGCCGACAATCACACTCGGCGACAGCACGACCACGGTCGACGTCAAAATCTGACACGGTGGGGGCTTCGGCTCCCACCCTTTTTTTGTGCCATTTGCACCCCGCCCGCCACCCGCAAGTACAAGCATTTATTAACGGCAGCCCACGATCTACACACGGCACGTCGGTATATGTAGTCTTGTAAGGTCTTTGGCGCGACATTACATATATATGTGTTACTAAGGAGGTAACAAACATGGATTTCTGCTTTGACACCGTCAAGGTCATATCGCTTAGCAACCTTGCCGAAGCGTTTGACAATGCCTATGCGCTATTTGAATCAGACGACACAATGCTTAGTACGTCTACTTTGTTTGAGATTGCAACGGAAGTTGCCGGCATTGATGTAGACCCTGTGCATTGTGGCACAAACGTCGGACTGTTGTGGTTCATTGAGCGCATGAAGGAAGACGACGTGTGCGACTATGCTGAAGAAAACGAGGGTTATAGCACCCGTGATTGGCAAAGGACTTGGGAAGAACTTCGCAAGATGTACTACTCTGTAGACCCACGCGATACTTGCTACGTCAACGTTACCGACTAGAAAGGAGGGGCTTCGGCCCCTTCTTTTTTGCTATATCAAACCCCGCCCACCCACCGCTGGTATAGCAAGCTTAGCGTTAGCCCACGATCTACAAGCGCCACGTCGGTATAGGTAGTCTTGTGTGGTGCTTTGGGTCATCTTTCCTATATACGTGGAGGTAAACAGAATGAATCTGGTTACAAAAAACGGCACCAATGCCGTAAACACTGTGCTTGCATGGGTAGGCACATCCCCCATCGACGGCGTTACCATCGGCTTGTTTGTGACGGGTCTACAGAAGACCAATAAGCCGAATTCTAAGACCGATGACATGGTACAGACGTACATCTTACGTTTGGACATGCATCCACAAGAAGCGCTTAAGATGGGCATGGATGCATCCATCTGCGGTGATTGTACACATCGTTACCAGATGCGTACCCGTGTTCGTCGCACAAAGCGCGGTGTGATTCTCACAGAAATGAAGCGCGTTCGCACGTGCTACGTACGCGTCGCCAATGCGCCATCTGCCATCTATGGTGCGTTCACACGCGGTAACGTGCCTACGGTGTCCATCTATGATGCCAACACAATGGTGCTACGCGCTAACAAACCCGTCCGAATGGGCGCCTATGGCGACCCTGCGATGGTTCCTGCGGAGGTATGGGATGGCATCCTATACAAAGTCTCCGCATGGACGGGTTATACCCACCAATGGCGTCAAGCTTGGTCACACGGTCTTATGGGTCGTGTCATGGCATCGTGCGACAATGCACAAGACCAAGCGGATGCCGTCGCGATGGGATGGCGCGGTACGTTTACCGTGCTACCACACGATGACTTTCAGGCACACTTTAAGTCTCTGAAAGGCACACGGTCGTGTCCATCCGACCCGCGTTTCAAAGACCGCATGGAATTGGTTCCATGTGCGACGTGCAAGGCATGCATGGGAACGCAACACCGTGCAATCCGTGCACACGGTAGCACAGGCAAATGGGTTACGCTTCCAACAGCGTAGCCCACAGGGTGGAGGCTTCGGCCTCCATCCTTTTTTTTTGTGCCTTACTGCACCACACCCACCCCCCGCTGGTAGTGGCTGTTGTAGGAACAGTGGTGCTGTCGCGTCATCCTACACCCCCCAGTAGGTATATGTCTCTGTTATATGTTGCGCTGTCCCGTATTTGTAGACTACCTGCGGGGCAAAATCTGCTACCCTCCCACTTTCTGCTACCCTAGTAGAATTTGCAGGGTACCTGTGCCTGTAGGCGTTGGTAGGTATGTATATGTAGGATGGCTAGGATTGATGTGCCCAGTGGCGACAGATTCCACCTCCTAAACCCTAAATTTTTCCCATCTACGTGTCGTTTCCTCGCCTGTCGTTTCGTCGTTTGTGTTTCTACTACTTAGGTAGTGGGGATGCTGTGTATGTTTGTTATTCGTTTGGTTTCATCTGGAGGTTAGCAATGGCTAATACTGTTGAGAGTGTTGTTCGTATCTCTGGGTTGCTGGAGCACACCGGCGCCTTCCTTGGTCTCCACTTCCCTAATGGGTCTGAAGGAGACTTGGACACATCGATTGGGTTGAACAAGATGCGTGAGATGCATCCTGACTATGCTCATGTGTTCTCTGATGCTGGAGCGTGGGTATCAGACTGGACGTGCGATGAAGGCATCTGCCACATGACTGACACCGTGGAAGACGCCACGTTGACGTTGTACGTTGATTCCCGGTGGAATGAGCCTATTGACTGGTTGCAGGGGATTATTGCATTGCATCCCGAATTGACCTTTGACATCTCGTGGGCTGGTTACGAAGACCAGTTTGTTGGCGAGTTGCATGGCAAGAATGGCGAGGTCACAAAGCATGAGACGCGCTGTGACGAAGACTTGACCGACGAGGACAAGTTTGTGTTGGGTTTGATTGATTCATTGGATGGAGGCGAGTAATGGTAGACAAGATTCTCTCGCTGGGCGGATTGTCCAGCATGATTGGCAAGAAGGTGTATGCATCCCATGCACCTTCGGTTCAGGCTCGTGGCATTGCGGAGCACGTGCACGGTGTTCAGCTAGTGGAGTTGCTGCTCCCCAAGTGCAATGAGCACGGTTTGACGCTTCATCTTTCCGATGGGGAGGATAGTGTAGAGATCTCTAGCGCCGAGGACATGGCGAAGCACATGAGCGCCTGTGACATCGAGTGGCTGTGCATCCGAGAGCGTGGAGCAGATGCAGACGACAGTGCTCTTGCTGTGTGCCTCATATACGGCAACAATGCTGACGACCCAGAGACTGGGCGTGGTGAGATGGTTGCTGACTGGTCTGGTAGCGACGAGTGGTACGACATATTCAATCCACTGCTCGATGCGTTCATCGACAACCAATCGTAGTGACGGTGTGCCCTGCCTGTGGGGCGAATCACAGGCACGGAGGTAAATCATGGTTAGACTTACAGAAGCAGACAAGCAAGCGCTCAGCGTCCTGCAAGACGATGTGCTCACACCTGAGCAGACACTCGCTATCCTTCACACATTCGCACGGCAGTTGCCACACATCCCACACACAAGCCTTGTGTACAAGCGTGAGTCTCTTGAGGAGTGTTCGTACAACCTGTGCATCCAGACCGCCGGGTCTGACGTGGTGTTGGCTCATGGGTGGGGCTACAGCAAGGATACTATCGAGAGTGTGGTCGAGACGTTCGTACACTCCGATATCTGGAAGACGTTTGACGTGTACCTGACCACTGACTTTGAAGACTACGACTATGCGCTGTACTTCTACAGCACAGACATCCCAGGTGTTCGTGAATCCGCCATCAGGGGTTCATTCAAGTTCCGTTACAACAAGGAGGCGTAAGTGATTACAGACGAACAAATCGCAGATTCCATCATCCGCACAGCACAGGCAATCATCACCCAGCGAGGCATACTCGGTGGGTGGGAGGATGTCGACAAGAACGGGCACAAGACCTTTGGATGCAACTATCATCCATGGGTCACCGACCCTGACTCCGGCGCTCCTGACACCGTCATGTTCAACATCGAATATGGCGTCTACTTCGGTTGCGAAGGCGCTACCTGCGATGGCGACTGCGACGACAGTGACACCGTCAATGTACAGATTGGATGGACAGGGCTGACCGAAGAATCTGCATGCGCAATCATGCAGTACATCGATGACAACGTAGACCGTTTGACGCCAGACTTCTGGCTTGGGGAGGACAAGTAGATGACAGTACAGGAATTGCTCGACATGCTCAAGGGCGCTACGCCCACCGACAACGTATACATCCGTGTTGATTGCCCCCGTGGGGGCAATAGCCTTCCAATCGAAGTCAACAACGTGAACGCAATCGATGGGCTAGGCGCATGGCTCATCATGCGTCCGCTGGACGGCGTGGAGTACGAAGTGTTTGACGCAGAGGAAGAAGAAGAACAGGAAGACGACTACGAGCCAGACTTCGGACAGTGTGGCAAGTGTGGCGAGTGGGTGCACTTCCCTTGCTTAGTGTGCCAAGCGAGAGCATTGGAGGCTAAGGCTCCTAGACGGATGGCTGAAGCAACAGAAGAGGAAGCGCTCATGCAACACATCGACCACGTTGCAGAGAACAGAGGAGGTAGATAATGAAGAACGTAGACACAACCCACTGCACAAAGCAGTGGGCAATCATCGACATCAAGACGGGGCGAGCAGTTACGACTGACTCGTCCTCCTATGCTGAGGTTATCGCTGATAGCCGGTCATACAGCAACCCATGCGTCATCATTGACCTGCACACCATGCAGATTACTGACGTGTTTGCTTGTGACGGGCGCTTGAACGTTGGGTTGTCCGGCATTCGGTTTCGTGAGATGAAGGAAGAGGTAACGGTATGACATTTGAACAGAAGATGGCGCTATTGCGCCTACAAGCGCCAACGCTTGCGAGCCTGTTGACGGCGATTTATGACCGCCCAGACGTGTCTCAGCTCGATGACTGGGTCTACTGCTGTAGCGGGACGTACGAAGCGCTCGGAGCGCTCCTGTCAGAGATGCATCCTGCATACGATGGGTTGGTTATTCCAACCCTGACGCCAACCCTTGACGGACACAACGCCTTCGAGGAGTTCGTCATTCGTGTCTGGGACGCCATCGCACAGCACAACGATGCATTCGACGGACACACGTACGACATAGACCAACTCACGGAAGCATTCCTGTTGAACCTCGGTTTGCATCCTGATGACCCATTCAGCCAAAACGCTGGCGAATACATCTGCATCATTCGAGCCGATTACGAGGATGACGAAGACGATGATTAATATCAGTGTGATGGACGAAATCGGGTGGCAGTTGCCACCCGACCTTATCGCGGAAGACTGCATCGAGAGCGATGAGAGCGCACAGTACGTGTCGTTCGAGTTGATTCAGGTAGACGCGCTTGTGCAGATCTGCAAGGACGCTGACGCCAACAGGATCCCTGTGCCAGACTTCTCTGTTGAATTCAACAACAGCATCTCCGAGTACGTCCGTGAGAACGACCTTGAAGTTGACACGATTGAAGACTTCTACTTGACTGTTCACGAGTGGGCTACCAGCGTCAATGAGAGCATCCAATCACAGGCTGAGCAACAGCTTGAAGACCGCGAGTCTGGTGATTATTGGCGCGATTGAAATATGTTGTCGCCCAGTGTCACGCATTGTGGCGCTGTGGCGATATCATAAGTGTCACTGTTTGCGAGCCTTGCTGGTGGGGCGAATCACCAGCGTGGAGGTAACGACCATGGTCAAATTGACCGATGCACACGCTGAAGCCCTGTCCCTCGTTGGGACAGGCATCCTCGAATTCGAGCAGGTTGAGTCAGTGCTCGATGTGTTCTCCGCTGTGAGCCACACTACAAGCGCTTACCGCTTCTACCTCACAGGCACGTTGGACGAGGCAAGTGTCTCGTATCACGCATTTGTAGACGACAAGTGCATCACCCTGTCCACCACCATTGGGCAAGACCAGTCCAGCATCGAATCCATCGTCCGTGGATTCCTCTGGGGTGGCATCACCGAGGTGTTTGACATCAGGTTGGAAGTCGGGCAAAACGGCTACGACTACACTCTGTCGTTCACGTCGAAGGACTCCAACATCTGGGGCGCTTTCCACTTCCGCCTCAGCCGGACGCCTTACGAGGTCGTCGACTAGTCCACACAGCCCTCCTGCTTCGGCAGGGGGGCTGCTTTAGTGGGAGCACAAACTCACCACGCAGGTATGCCTAGAATCAAAGGAGCTTTGAATTGGTTACATTTATTGAGATGACGTTTGGCATGATGTTCCATGCTGTGCTGTTCTTGTTTATCTACATCGTGATGCCCATCGGCGCATTGATGATGCTGCTTTCTCCTATAATGCCTTTACTGGCTTGGATGGACTACAAGAACGATCCGCGAATCCGCTAAGAAATAAACACGAATTAAACACGAGATAAACATGAGTAACGAATCAAGGGTAGTCAAAGGACTACTAAACAGATGGACGAATGAATCCGAACCCGACCTCGCATTATTGTGGGGTCGTGTTCGTTACAACATCTGGAAACGCATGGACAACACTGTGATGTGCACACTTCAGTGGGCACCAATGCAGATTGACATCGCTACATTCGTAGTGCCTAATGACATTCCGGAATCAGACCCCATCACCGACCAGAAACTGGTCTGGAACAAGCCTGGTCGAAGACCACTGCTACTTCCCATCAACAAGTGTAAGCTCACTGAGTTTGCAACCGTACCGGAGGTTGTAGACGCCTTCCTGTCCGGCGATTGGACACCACACTGGATGTGCCACACATGCCGTAAACGAATGACCTTCAAGATCAAGCCAGAATGAAGTTCTACAGAGTACAAGTCAAAGGCAAGACAACTCAGTGGGAGTGGACACTAAAGTACGAACACGCTAAAAGCATCGCCCTTGAATGGGCGCAAGCGTCTGTACTAAAGCGTGACTCACATACAGTGACTATTGACCACGTAAACTTTAGTTACCGAATATATGCAGACATACTTGACATCCTGAATGGTGTGCGTCCTATGAAACGGGCGTACATCATTGTGGTTGAAAACGGTGTCGTCATTTCTGAGACCGAATGGACAACGAAACGACCTCGGCATTTTGACCCAGTGAATACTGCTGCTCATCCCACACATAGACACGCCGACTGGGTTCAAACCATACATCGGATCCCTGAATACCAAGCCGTAATACGATCAGCACCAGACCCAAAGTCATGCGTCATTGCATTCAGACTGGCCGGCATTGATGTAAGCCTGTCGGGCTACAAGATTACACCCGCGATAGCACGTTATTGTTGGGACTGGGTTAACTGCAAACCACGGTCGTGATACACTTCTCCTGTACGGAGAAACGAAATGAGCCACCCTGTGACAGAAGGTGGCTCATATGAGCTGAGGAGGTAGGACAAACAATTCGCTCACTGTGAGTATACACTATGGCGAGCACAGAATCTCAATTTCAAACACTAGTTCGTAACACACTGGGCTTCCTTGGATACACAGTGATCGAGACAGGCAAGGCACGCCGTAAGGTGCAATGCCCACGCTGTAAGAATCTACACTATCCAACGGGATGGCAAGGCAACAGCCTTGGATGCCCAGACCTATACGTCCACTGCCAACATTGGCAATTACCAGTAGCACTCGGCATTGAGCTAAAGACAAAGACAGGCACTGTTCGTAAAGAACAGAAGTGCATGGCAGACCAGAACATGACTGTCATCTGTCGCACACTAGAGCAAGTGCTTGATGTACTACTGAAATACGAACGCATCTACGGATGCGAGAAACAAGTAGAAAGACTGGAGCGCTTTATTGAACGCAACCCCATTAACAGTTGATTGGTTTTTTACGGTGGATCACGATCCACGCGAACTCTGCTACTACGCTGAAGGCGAAGATGGAAGCACACTAGTGGCCGGGACTGGCGAACATGAATGTGTGTTTGTCGGAGACACACCAGAGCTTCTTCTGGAACAAGTCGAAAAGGTACGCGGATTTGTCGGTGAAGGAATCATTGCGCGTCAGGTAACTTGGGCCTCACTTGGCATGTGTTTCCGCATGATTATCTACCGCAATAAAATGCGCTTACTCATGGGTGGCAAAGGCTGGAACGCTACCGCGCTAACGTACACACCATCACGTGCAGCTAAACTAATCTGCGACCCACAGACAACCGTTGTCGTTGCCGAATACAAAGGCGAGATGATCACCATTAACGATGGCATCATTGTTGGATCAAGCCTTGAAGACTTATTCAATAACCTATCACTGGCTGAAATAGACGTACAAAAGTTTCAATCAATGGACGACCTTAAGTTTTGCGTTTACCCGCTACTTAAGTTTGCCAGTGGAGAAACTTTGTATTATCATGGCAACACACACAGCGTGCAGGAAGCCCTCATGACAAACTACAACTTTGTGTCTGAGGTACTTGGAGGCGATGAGGAAGACCAACTCATCGCAAAGTTGGAGGAGGATACCAATGAAAATTGAAGACCACTTGGTGAAGATGAAAGGGGGCAAGCTTTATGCCCCCGTATATGTCCGCATCGCGCTATTTCGTGAAGACCATCCCGTTGCTGACGGATGGGGCATCACTGCTGAGATAGTCAGCACGGACGATGTATCGTGCTTGTCACGCGCATGCATTACCGACCCTGACGGTCGTGTTGTTGCTACTGGGCACAAACGCGAGCATCGTGCTCACTTCCCTGATTACGAGGAAAAATCTCTTACGGGCGCTGTCGGTCGCGCACTACTCATGGCCGGATACGGCACACAATACGCTCTCGACGAACTTGACGAGGGCGAGCGCATCGTTGATGCACCAATCCCAGGCACATTACACCTAAGCGCTACAGCAACCGTCACCAAGCCAGCAGACCCGGCGGTCGCATATAAGGTAGCAGCAAACATATTCATGGGTGAGTGCAAACGATTGTTTGGTGAAGAGCTAAAGCCAGCAGACGCCAAGGGAATCTATCGTCGCATGTTTGGAAGTGACGAGATGACTACAGACAATCTCAATGTTGCTGTTGCTCGCATGGGTGAATACCAAGACGGCGACACATTTGCAACTGACTTACTGACTGACGAGGAGGAAGGTTAATGGAAGAAAAGGACGAACTTATCCGCGAAAACGGATGGGTCATAGACCCCACTACCGGCGAGGTAGTGGGAGCCTATGGCTGGCTTGAAAACGGTGCTGTTGAATCTGAGCAAGACCTCTGGGTACTGCAGAAGAAAATGCTTGAAATCGACTCCCTTATCCTTGGTGAGAAGGCACAGCTCAAGCGCATTCAGGACATGTGTGCGAAGCGCATTAAGCAACTTGAGTCTCGACGTAGTTGGATGGAACTTAAGTATGGCGTCACAGCTACGGAAGTAGCGCGTGATCTGTTACCACGTAAC
>JACCDP010440976.1_pt1 | contig 10160 bp, 9 predicted proteins | sample 7445841 | NCBI WGS metagenome assembly JACCDP01 (sample SAMN15323441, study PRJNA562643) | freshwater metagenome | isolation source: river surface water | place: USA:Blue River Watershed | collected 2017-08-17
CCCGTTCAAATCCCTTCACCGTCCTGAGGCAAGTAGCTTGCGTTGTCCGAGAGGAAAATCACTTTTCCGCCCACTTCGATGATTTCTTGATCGATCGAAGCCACGGCCTTTTTGCCCATGCAGCTCGAGACTGCATCGTCCCAAGCTTTCTCTTGCTCGGTCTTGGTCTTTCTAGCGATCTTTTGTTTGAACTTTTCCGACCATTCCTTGAAGCGCTGAAGCTGCTTGGGGCTTGCATTGGCGAGAAGCGTACCGAGCTGAGTCTTGAGCTTCGCGTTCATGTTTTGAATCGGATCTAAGATCGCTTTTGCAGTGATCGGGGTGTTTCCGATGTCTTTGATCTTCTGCCCCAAAGTGCCAGGCTTCGTGACGCCGTCGGCATCCTTCACGGGGGTATTCGCAACTTTTACATCTGGAATGTAGCAAGTTTCTGAAACCAACTTCTCTTTCAGGCGCTTGTAAGAGGTTTTCGTTTGCTTTCCTTGGGTGACGGCGTCGAGCACCGCATAGAGGAGAGCTTTCTTGCACTCCACACTCTCTGGTGCTTCAGAACACAGTTCAGCAGCTGCAGCGGCGCCTTGAGCCGAGAGGAAGCCGAAATACATCTCTGAGCCCATTCCAAGCGGTGCGCTCATCTTGGTCATCAGTTTGGCAAAATTCGCGGCTCCCGGTTTTCCGGCAGGCACCAGTTTTCCCGCGAGTTTCTGAAGACCTTGAGCGCCGCCTTTTAGGGCCGGCGCAGCTGCCAAGCCTACAAAAAGAGCAGTCTGAACTTGAAGCTCAGGGTTGTTTTTCAGATTGTTCATGGCGGTGCCGAATGATGCATCCTTCCAGCGGTCGTGCGTAGCGAGGGTGTGACCCAGGTCGATAGCGCCTGCGCCCATCATCGCGATGGCAAAGGGAGCAGCGACGCCACCGCTCAGGAAAGTTGCGCCCACGGCTGCAGCTGAAGTGATAGCCCGGGGAATTTCCCAATAGGCCTCGTTCCAAGCAGCGCGCGATTCTTGGTTAGCCATCTTGGGCTCAACCTCATTCAGTCCAGCTCGAGTGGCGTACGTCGAAAGTAGACTCGGGTCCTTTCCGTTCTTCGCGTCAGCGAGGTACGCATCGACCGTTGCTCCGAAGCGATCTGCAAATTTGTAGGAAAGCCGGGCGGGTTCATTCAGAGATCCGACTGCACCACCATTGAGGATTTTCTCTTGGTGATTTTGGAACCAATCTTTGGCTCGCGAGTCCATCCAAGTCAGGACGTTTTGGCCTTTCACGTCCATCACTCGGTAAGCCAGTTTCGGGTCTTTCTCGACAGCGGCTTCGAGTCTCTGAAAGCCCTTTGAAATATCTTCCAAGCCCGACTGAGTTTTGTCCGGGTTGATCTTCAGCTTTTGCCAAGCCTGTGCCAGTTTCGGGTCTTTGACGAGCTCTTCGAAGCTGGTTTTTTGAAAGCGTTCTTGCTCGCTATTAAGTCGGGCTTTGAGTCTTGCTGCTATAGCTGGCTCGATAGTTTTGGATTCTGCTTTGAGTCTTTCAATTTCTCTTTGGCTGCTGCCGTCAGCATCACCGGTCCCAAATTCCCCGCCTCCGAGAAATATTGACCTTCTTTCGGTGTCGATTTTGCCGTCTTTGACATCTTCTCGATGCTTTGCTCGTTCAGCCCCTTCCTTCTGAAGCTGGGCCAGCCACATTTCGAGTAATGCGCTCTTCTTAAAAGACTCCAAATGCGCGTTGACCAAGGCCTTGGCCATCGACTGTAAACGCTTGGGGGCGCTCACCGCCAAGGTCTTCAAAGCGGCGCTCTTGGGGGTGTCTTTGCCTGCTTGGATCTTGAACTCGGCCGGGATCTGAGCGAAGTTTCCAGCCTTCCTGTGAGCGTCCCAGCCTTTTTCCCAGTTCGGCACTTGGCATGCGAGGCTGCTCGCGATCGCCAGCAAATCTTTCTCGCCTTTCGGGAGAGTGCCTTTCTTCATCTGCTCAAGAATCTGCTCATTTCCGAAGACGTTCTTCGTCACGTCCCCAACGGAAGCCTTGGTAGGAGCCGTACTCTTCGATCCTGAGTCGACAAAGTTCGCTTCCGGATCAGGCGCGCCGGGTTCAGCGCCCGCGAAAGACGCAAGGCACAGGGTGCCCAGAGTTGCCGAGAAAGCGATCGATCCAACCCAATTTGCAGAGCGCAGTTTCATGCATGGCTTTTCGGTAGCCCTGCGGATGAACCTGAGTTGTTTCAGAATCTCAGGCCGAAGCGGTCGTGGCCTGGGCGCCAGACTTTTGGCGGTGCGCTTGAAGCTCTCGGCCTACTTCAGCAATCGACAAGATGGCCGGCATCAGGCGCTGCCCAAATTTCGATAAGTTGTACTCGACCGTCGGGGGTGACGACGGGATGATTCGCCGCTCGATGATGCCGTCTTTTTCGAGTTGCTTCAGGCGAGCGGTCAGCACTTTGGACGAGATGCCTTTGACGTCATCTTTCAGCTCACTGAACCGGCGCGGATCGCCTTTTAAGTACCAAAGAAGATGAGGGGTCCAAGCGCCACCCAAAAACGCCATACAGAAAGCCAGCGGGCAATCGGCGGGCGGGTGACCGACTTTGCTCTTTCTTTTGACGACCATGGGGTGGCTCCTTTCTTGCGGTTACTTCTGGGTAACTGAAAATAGCGAGTTACTTAGAGTTACCAGGTATCAAAAGGTTTCTAAAAAAGGTAGGGTCCGGTCCATGAGCAATTCACTTTTTGAAAAAGCAAAGCTTGGCAACATCACCCTTCAAAACCGTGTGGTCATGGCACCCATGACCCGGAGCCGCGCCATCGGCAATACGCCGAACGAGAGTCTGGCGCGCCACTATGGCGACCGTGCGACGGCGGGTTTGATCATCACCGAAGGCACTTCGCCCTCCGCGAACGGCCTGGGTTACGCCCGTATTCCGGGATTGTTTAATCGCGAACAGGCCACCGCTTGGAAGCAAGTGACCGACTCGGTTCACCAAAAAGGCGGCCATATTTTCGTGCAGCTCATGCACACGGGCCGGGTCAGTCATCCTGCGAATCTGCCAAAAGGCGCGCAAATCCTGGCCCCTTCGGCCGTGGCAACGCCGGGCGAGATGTGGACCGATGCGGAAGGCATGAAGCCCTATCCTGTGCCGACTGCCATGACGGAAGAGCAGATCCAGGAAGCCATTCAGGAGTACGCCGCTTCAGCAAAGCTAGCCCTTGAAGCCGGGTTTGACGGGATCGAACTTCACGCGGCCAACGGCTATTTGATCGATCAGTTCTTGAATACGGCGACCAACCAGCGTTCGGATCGCTGGGGTGGCTCGATTCAAAACCGCATTCGCTTTGCCGTCGAAGTGGCGAAAGCTTCGGTGAAAGCCGTGGGCGGCGAGCACGTGGGAATTCGCGTGTCTCCTTACGGGGCTTTCAACGGAACGCAGGCCGACCCGGAAATGGACGCACTCTATGTGGCGTTGGCTCAGGAGCTCAGCGCATTGGGCTTGGTCTACATTCACATTGTCGACCACAGCTCGATGGGCGCGCCTCCGGTTAGTGCGGATTTGAAAGCCAAAATCCGTCAGACTTTCAAAGGGGCAACGATTCTGTCGGGTGGTTACGACGCCGGTCGCGCACAGCATGACTTGGACGAAAACCGCGCCGATCTGATTGCTTTCGGACGGCCGTTTATTTCGAATCCGAATCTGGTCGAAAAGCTGAAGACCGGAAAGGCCCTCACGACGCCGGATTACGACACTTTCTACACTCCGGGTGAAAAAGGCTACAACGACTACACGGCGTGATCGAACGTCGGTGAGATCACAAGAAGTGAGCTGCCCTGAGCAGTCGCTTTTGGTCGGTCCAACTGATTTTCTGAAATGACAGTGGGGTGGCCTCGGTCGTATGACCTGAGGCCATGCTCACGTCCACTCTACCGAAAATTCGTTGTCCTTATCCGCGCGGCAAGTCCACTTGCGGCGGTGAGTTTGAGCTCAAAGCAGTTCAGAACCGAATGCCCGTGGCAGGGGCTTCGGCTGACGTTTTTGAGATCGAGTGGGGAACCCTGGTTTGTCGAAAGTGCCGCGCACGCTTTCCGATTTTGGCGGGTGTGGCGGTCGTGGTCCCCGATGTGGGCGGCTATTTGACCGAGCACGTGAAGGGTATCTCGAGCAGCGTGCCGGATGAGGCGATTCCTCAGGAATACCGGGACGATTACCTAGCCGCGAAAGAAGAGATCGAAACCGGCCATATCGAGGAAGATCTCGAAGCCGAGCGCGTGAACGCTCTTTATTTAATGAATCACTACCTGCGCGCCGACCGCGGTCAGCGCTGGTGGGAGCCCCACTCAGGCCAGGGCGCGGCAGCTCAGCCCGGTGCGCAGCTTTCGGCCGGGCCGCAGGCCAGCCCGCTTGTGGCTAAGCTCATCGAGCAGCACTGGGACCAAGGCCCGTTCTCGGTCATCGAAGGCTGGCTCAGGCCCTCCGCCCCAGCTGCCGCCGCGCAGCCTTCGGCCCAGTCCGCCCGCCAGCCCTCTGCTCAGCCCAGCGGCAGGCCCGAGACCGTCGAACTCGGCTGCGGCGTCGGCGGGCTTGAGCCCAGGCTCAGGCCCTTCCTGGGCAGTTACCTCGGCGTCGATAGCTCGTTTGCTAGCATTGCGCGCGCGCGCCACTTGGCGCTGGGCTTTGCCTGGAAGGGCACCCTCCGCATCCCCGAAGATTTGCTTCAGGGCCCCGTCTCCCGAAAAATCGATCTGCCGCCCGGACAGCCCAACGGCGGGGCGTCTGATTTCATCGTGGGCGACTTGGCCCTTCCGCCGCTGGCCCCGGGCCTTTGGGATCTATCGATTGCTCTGAACGCCATCGACATGCTGGACGAGCCGTCCGACCTCGCCGAAGTTCAAGCGCTGTTGGTGCGTTCGGGCGGGCAGGCCATTCAGAGTTGCCCCTACATTTGGCACGAGGCCGTGGCCCGGAAGCTCAGAAAGCGCTTACCGAAAGGCGTGCGCGGTTCGGCAGCCGCAGCTGAATGGCTTTACGAGCAGGCAGGTTTTCAGGTTACCCAGCGCCAGGACCACGTCCCGTGGCTGTTTTATAAGCACTTGAGGCAGCTTGAGATTTACTCGGTCCACCTGTTTCAGGCCGCGAAGAGTAGCTGACCGTCCCGATTCCCCTATCTATTTCGGGGGGCGCGGGATATGGCTTGGAGCGTCAGTTTCATCTGCTTCTTTCTGAGTCTCTGGGCATGGTGCCCTGAAATCTCTGGAGTGGCTCCCTAGCCTGAGGAGGTTTCATGGGTAAAAAACTGTATGTAGGTAATCTTCCGTTCGCCGCGACCGACCAGATCTTGGTCGACACTTTCTCCCAGTGTGGCACGGTTGAATCGGCCAAGATCATCATGGACCGCGACACCGGCCGCAGCAAAGGTTTCGGCTTCGTGGAAATGAGCTCGGAAGCTGAAGCTCAAGACGCGATCAGCAAGTTCAACGGCGCCGACTACGATGGTCGCGCTCTGACCGTCAGCGAAGCTCGCCCGATGGCTCCCCGCGAAGGCGGCGGTGGCGGCGGCGGCCGTGGTGGTTTCGGCGGCGGCGGCGGACGTGGTCCCCGCGGCGGCGGCGGTGGTGGCGGTCGCTGGTAATTCAGCGCCTCACTTCGCTTGAAGTTGAAAAGGGGTCCAACCTTCGCGGTTGGGCCCCTTTTTTTATTGGATCTATGTATTTGCCGAAATCAGCGAAGGACTGAAAATCCTCAAACGCCGGGATTCATCACGATCCGGTACTTTTCGACGATCTCGCGCTCGGCAATCGAATCGGCGTACTCGGGAAGGCCTTCAAACAAGTGCGCTTCCGAGGGCTCAATTTCCCAAGCCACTTGGCCTGCGGGAAGTTCCACGGCGGCTTGTTTCAAGTCAGGAGTGACGCCGGCTTTTAGCCCGCTTTTTGCGGCAATTTTCAGCATCAAACCCACGCAAGCGTCGCGCTCGACCAGAGCGCCTTCGCGCACGGTCAGGAGTCTTTCGTTCTCTTCCACCAAAGCTTGGCGGTAAGCGTCGATCTCGTCCAAGCGCTTCTCGACGGAAGCGCCGTAGTCCTTCAAGAACTGGCGCATACGCTCGATCTCGGCGATCAGAGCGGGCACTTGTTCTGCACTCGGGGACTCGGCCATAGTCTTCAGTTCAGTTTCAGTGAGCATCCCAAAAGGGTACCGGGAAAAGCTGCGTCCGTGGTGAGAAATCCTTCATGGCACACGTGCAGAGCTGAAAACTCCGCACTCGCGAGCGTCAAAATTTTTTCTGGCAATGGATTGAAAGGCAGCTTCGTCCAAGCGGATCTCTTCCTGCGGGAGTGATCGTGCAGACGAATCCTTGGGGAGTGTTCATAATGAGTCCTTTGCCTGGGTCAACCTTGCACGGGAGCCCACAGAGCTGAAACTCGGTTGCGGCTTTCAGTTGCCCAAGCAAACCTTGAAGAGGAGGACACGACTCCTGAAGGCCGATATCTGAGGGTCCTTCGATGAAGCCGTTTCTTCGGCAACTTTCCATGCAAAGCGGATAGCAACTGCTGCTGTTTCGTCCGGCGCTGCCGCGGCAGGTATCCCAGCAGTGATTCATGCAGCCGAGCTCAAAAACGAAGAGTTCCTTTTCGCAGGCCTTTCGTTCTGCCTCGGGCTTCTCGATGCAATTCCGCTCGGCCGGCAAGCGGAGCAATGCCGGCGGTTCCATCATTTCTGGGGGAGCTGGAGATGGCCCAATTTCTTGGGCAATAGCGCCACTCATCCAAGCGGCAGTAAAAAGCGTCGCCCAGGCAGAGCGCCAAAGAAATCGATAGGGCAGAGTTCGACCCATCTCTTCATTGTCCTTGTTGAAGGCTCTTCCTGGGAATGTGTCCCCTCTGACGCATCTATTGTCATTGGAATTTTTCTATAAAGTAGAGAGAGGTGGGGGTGAGAGATGAAGTTTCGGGCGCACGGGCTCTCTTTCTCGGTTTTTCTAACTTTCAGCTTCCTGGGAGGGCTCGCCTTCTCGGGCTGCCAAAAGCATTCGAGCCAAACAGAGTCGCAGACCCAGGCCCCAGAGCCCGCACCCTCGCCAACGCCGTCCTTGACCTATTCGGCCTTGGTCCTATCCCACCAACCCATTGCTTTCTTTCGGATGGGGGATTCGGGCCTTCCTAGTCCAGAGACCTACCATCCGGCGAATACGAATCCTTCGCCTTCGTGTGGAGATGCACTCGATTCGTCTACTCGCGCTTTATCGTCGGTTTACCGAGATCGCGCCTACATTCAGGGAAGTTTCTCAGCCTGGCGCACAGGGTTCTTTCAATTTGGGCAACCCGGAGCCATTCGCGATGCGGATACTTCGGTCACTTTTTCCGGCCTACAGAACTCGAATAACCAAAACAGTCAGTACATTGAACTTTCGTCATCGACTTCTTATTTCAGCAGCAACCCTTCAGGCGTGACTTTAGAAGCTTGGGCGAAGCCCTCAGATGTGAATCAAGATCAGCGAATTCTTAGCTTTGCTCGTTCTTCGAGCGCGGCTTCTGCCATGGCGCTTTTAGGCGGCAGGGTGGCTGGAACGGCGTCTGCCTTTTTTCGTGGCGCGGGGGGTGTGTTGATTCAGCTCAATTCCCCTCCTGGAAGTTACGTCGCAGGCCGGTGGCACCACTTGGTAGCCACTCTCGATTCGAGCGGGGCAAAGCTCTATCTCAACGGTGTGGCGGTCTCGCAGAGTTCAGCTGCGACTCTTTCCGACAGCTTGGTCATGGACATCATGACGGCGAAAATCGGCTCGGCCCCCGGGCTCATTGTTGCGAATTTCGCAGGGGGGCTCGACGAAATAGCCGTCTATGATCGGGCTTTGAGTTTAGAAGAAATTCAAAGCCATTACAGCTGGCGGATTGAGTAGATATCGTCCGAGGTATCGAACTGCTTGTCAGGGCCAGCGCTTGTGACACGCACTTGCGCTTCTTGCGGATAGTCCACACGGTACGTGGTGCGCCAACGATCGGTCCCTAGGTCGCGAGACGGGCCTTGAAGGTTCGTTTGATTCTGAATTCGCATGTGGGTGCGCAAGTAATCTGCAAACTCTTCGGGGACCGGTAATGCTTCGCCCCCAATGTGATCGAGTACGATCATCTTCGTGATCTCGTTGACTTCGGTCTGCACCGAAACGTTCGTGACTTGCTCGATCATCTTCTTCAGCTTTCCGCTGTTGGCGGCAGCTGCGATCGACATGATCAGCATGGGCATCAAGTTCGTCATAGCGACTTCACGCAGCCTTTCCGGCTAAGCGCTTTTCGGCAACCGATTCGATGAAAGTCGAAAGTGCTAAATTCTTGCTGAGAATTTCCCAGAACGCGCCACTTTCCAGCCGAAGGAGCAGGCAAGGCCCAACACACCGGATGGTCGCGGTTCGGGGGACTCCAGCAAATAGCGCGATTTCTCCAAAGAACTCGCCCTGGCCGATGCTCGTTACGACCGAATCGTCGATGATCACTTCTACCCAGCCGCGAAGGATCAAGTAAAATGAAGCGTCTAAGTCGCCCTGCCGAGTCACGATCTGCCCGGCTGTGAGCTCGACCATTCGGCCACGTTCTGAAAAAAGTGTGAGAGCTTCTCGGGGAAGATTTTTAAAGACAGGCGAGGCGCTCAAGAAATTTCCAAGGAGCACACGAGTTAAAATGAGCTCTCGGTCGCGTAAAGTCTCGCCTGATTCAGGCAAGGACTGAATGGCCTCTGCTGGAATTCGAAGCACTTGGCAAACGCCTTGGGTGAGGACATTCGCGGTGGCACGAAGGCCTTGGAGTGCGGAAGTTTCTCCTACGACTGCACCCGTAGGTAAGAGAGCGATTTCTGTTTCAGCGCCACTTGCTTCTGCCCGGATCACCCGCGCTTGTCCCGAAATCAAAAACACCAGGTCTTCGTTTCTCTGGTCCTGTCTCAAAATAAAGGAGTCCGCGGGGACTTCCTGAAGTGAGGCTTGACTCAACAGGTGACCCAAGCTCTCTTGAGCGAGGCCTTGGAAAAGAGCACTTTCAAGGAGGACTTTTGCCAAGCGCTCCCTTTCAGACAGGCTCTTTTCGAGCTTCTTTGCGCGTGCGGCTTGTGCCTTTTCTTGAATGGGCAAAATCCAAGGCTCAAGCCAGCTTTGGTAAAGAGTTCCAATCAGGTCGATCAGAAAAAGAACGGCCCAAAGCGCAACGCCACCTAAAACGAGGCATGCGCTGAGTTTGTCCCAAGCAGGCCCATGCATCACGCCAAGCCAAAGGTTGGGGAGGTTCGTATTCAGTACGCTGAGCGCGAAATAGAGAGAAAGCGATGACCAGCTCAGAGCGTAGGTGGCAAAAAGAGCTAAGCGAAACTCCTCGGGAATGAGGCGCTTCTTTCCTTTGGAAAGTCCAAGCGTCAGAGCTTTCTTTTTCAGATAGCCCAAGAGGTGGGGTGCAAGGTCGGTGGACTGAAACAAGTGAAGCGCTTTGTGAAGGTCGCTTTGAAAGACGTATGGACTCAGATCAGGAAGAGTCAAAAAGAAAGCGAGCGTCTTCAGCTGCGGAAACCAAAGGTGATGTCCAAGCCAGATTTCGGCCACTCCTACAGTCGCTAGGAGCATCACGGCCGACGCCAGGTGAAAAAAGAGTGGCCCTGCTTTTCCGCGGCTCAGGTAAATCGCGGCATCGCTGACGGTGAAGTGAATCGTGAAGCGCGAGACTTTGAAACCAAAACCGTAAACGCGACCTGTCGCCAGGAGTTGCAAGAACGCTTGAAGGACGGCTTTGATTGAAAGGAGGGCTGAGCCGCTGAAAAGTAAGAAGGCGAGTCCCAGAAGATAGGAATCGTGAAACACACCGAACTGGTTGAAGGGGATGAAATAGTGGTCGCGAAGCCCCGACAAAACGCCGAGAGCAAAAACCAGTGTACTGAGGGGGTAGTACCAATCGGACGAACGAATCGGGGTGACGATTCGGGGGATTAAGACTCGGGCAACCCGAAGTTTTCCGATCCACTGATGCCAGGAATCAAAGAGGCCACTGGCGGGTAACCGTTCCGCGCTGGACAGATCGGTCTCTTGCGGGACTTCCTCCTTCTCGAGAAAGTTTGCCCGCTGAAGGGCGTGTGCTGTTTCGATCAGGTCTCGAAATCGAAATGAGATGCCCGCTTGATGAAGCTTGGCTGCGATCTCTCC
>JACCDP010689322.1_pt1 | contig 10160 bp, 4 predicted proteins | sample 7445841 | NCBI WGS metagenome assembly JACCDP01 (sample SAMN15323441, study PRJNA562643) | freshwater metagenome | isolation source: river surface water | place: USA:Blue River Watershed | collected 2017-08-17
AACTGTACCTCTTTTAAAGCAAAAAGCCTGTTATATATTTCTGTTCATTATCTTGTACTCGGTGTCGGGAATATGAGTTACGACTAGTATTCTCGAGGCAGAGCTTGGTGACGGACAGAACATTATATCTGGTGGCAGCGAAAACGTTTCCCGCTCTCCGAAGTGACTGCCCTCGATCCATCAACCTTTTTTTTAGTCAATCATGAGCCCTCCACTTTCGAGCCCTCCCTATTCAAAAAACGACCCCGCCAACAACTCTTTTTTTAAAAAATTCTCCAAAACACTCAGAAGTACATTCTCGACAGCGAAAAAAGACACCACACCAGTAGTAGAAATAACAGAAGAATTTGAAAAACAACAACTAAATCAAACCAGCCTTCTCCATAATCAAAAATTTTCGGAGTGGGAATCTTTAGGAACCACTACACAGCAGACAATCCCTCCTCCCTTGCAAGCCCCCGGCGAGCAAGAAACCAATTGGGAAAGGCTTGGGGCTAGACCTAGGGAGCCAATAGTAGCCTCTGCTCCTCCACCACCTATTTCTAAAGAACGGGAAGCCTACTTGTATCTAAGTGAATTAGCTGGTAGACTACAAACCTACGATTTAGGGGAAGAAGAAATAAGACGAGCTGAACTCGCGGCAAACGAAACAAATATCACTTCGACCGAACAGACCACCATCAACTGCGATATAAGTAGGGGTTTTTTCGAGCTTTATGGTAACAAAAATATATGCGATATACCAGAAGAGGACCTCCTCTTCGAGGTAAAATTTGTCCTTTCTTTTAACAATCGAGATATCCCTAACGACGCGGATTTATTGGAGGCTTTAAGAGCTTTCATCATAACACGGCAAATCCAAACTCCTAGGCAGTTATTTCAACTTCTAGAACTTAAAACGTATTACTCTCCACTAGTATCCCCAACTGAGGCTGTCTCTAAAGTAAATACACCGGTTAGAAACCCAACATTACAGCAGTGCTCGACTGGCGAAAAAACAGCTCCGAATCTAACGACACTAGGTTCCCCCATAACAGAATCATTCAACACCACTCAAGCAATTGTAGAAGAAGTGTTGGGAGAGGCCCCTACAACTCCAGCGATCCCAAATCGACCCATTGTAACTTACCCTGAATTCACCCCGCCAGGAATTTTACCTATTACGAAACCAGTCCCCAACCGCCCGAATCGAAAAGTAACTTTTTCAGAAATGTCAGAGACTCCTTCTACAGAGCAAGCAGTTTTCGATGAAACCTACGAGATAGAATTATCACATTTACTCTCCGTCGGGCTAAGTCCAAAGAATGCCATCGCGTCGGCTCTAGCGCTGGCACAGGCAGCCATAGATGAAATGTCCTCAACAAACACTCCTCCACAGCCCGTAGGGAACTGTACACAAACTCCTTTACAGACTCCCGTGTTGTCTTCGACACGCCTTCCGAACACTACGTCATCGGGGGGTTTTTTATCAATGGAATCAGCTATATTACCTCCCTCTAACCTGACACTGAACCAACCTTCCAAGTCTACCAATACAATACCAACGACGGCCCAAGTAAAGCCCCCAGTAGGAGTTAACCACGATCAGGCCACTTTAAAGAAGACACTTAACTCGCTTCCACTCACTAGCTTTTTCATTAATCCTGAAGAAAAAGAAAAGAAGACCAGACAAAGTCAGGCAATGCAGGCGTTAATTTCTGTCGCAATATTTTGTGACAAGGAAACGTCGGGGCGATTCGATAACTGGATCGCCCATTTAGAATCCGCCTTAGACCTAGGCGATTTTGAGGAAGGGCGTAAACTTCAGTTGTTACGTTCTAAGCTATACGGGGAAGCAGCAGAAGAATTTGATACATTTAAATTAGATAGCCCGATTCGATCCGCCTCATATAAGGAAGTTAAAGCGAGGCTGATGAAGTTATTCCATTCAACGGAAACACGATCACAGAGAAGCGTAGAGTTCCATAACATGTGTAGGGAACCCGAAGAAAATATGAGGAGATATGCTAACCGGATGAGGAAAGCCTTTTATCTCGCTTATCCACTAGCTGGAAAAAACGATCCATCCACAACAGCGTCTAGGGAACAGATGTTAATGGATAGGTTCATCGAAGGTCTGCAACCAGAGTTGCAATCACGACTCAAACACAAGGAGTTTGGGTCCTTCGAAAAGCTAATTGATAAGGCGGAGCTATTAGCGATGGCGATGGAAGAGGCACAGACTCGCAGCCGAATTCAAGCGGTTTACGCAGCACGCGAAGAAGGATCGACTAACCCAGGTTTGGCACAGATAGTCGAGGCTCTAGAACGCCTCAATGAAAAGATAGAGAAGAAAGCTGCTACTCACGCAGAAGAACTTCAGAATAGCCTGGCCCTGATGAAACAACAATTAAGCCAGCCTCAAGTACGCTTTTCTTTGCCGAACTATGTTCAGCAACCCCAGGCTTTCCGACGTGCGGCCGTATTTTGCGAGTTTCACAATACATGGACCAACCATACGGAGGAAAATTGCCACACTAAGAAAAGCATGATTAATGACACATGCCATGTTTGTCATCAAAAGGGGCATCGCGCCTACATTGGGTGCTCCATGAATAAGAATCCCAGACCCCCTCCACCGGCAGGACAAAATGTAGGTACCACTACTTCTTCCGGACTCAACCCTGGGTTTGGGGGAAACTAGTTACCACCGGACTCGCAGTTGGGCCGCTCGGTGGGACTTGTCCTAAGCCCCGACAGTATATTAGATGTGTCAAGACCAAATTCGAACCACCCAGAGTTACACTTAAGATAGGGGAATGTACGGTAAAGGCACTAGTAGATAGTGGTGCAGGGAGGAGTATTATTAGTTCTAAATTTTTTGAACAACTTCGGCAAACAGGTGTGGGGTTTCATTTTTTGAAGAACGTTGATGTCAATCTTTTTGATGTCAATGAGAGAAGACTTGCGTGCGCTGGCACGATCGCGACAGAGATGCTCGTCGAGGGCGAGCAACCACATGAATCCTTGAAACAAGAGTTCATCGTCGTCCATGGGATCGTAGAAGATTGCATTCTAGGTTTAGATGCACTCTACGAACATCGTTTCATGATCGACGGACACGAAAGATGTGTCTACCGAGTTAAGGAGTCTGATCAACTCCCAAATCGTAGGGACCCTTTTGTGTTAGTGGCCAGTAAACTAAAATTACCTCCATTTTCGGCATGCGTTATGGAGAGCGGGGGGGAAGGCGCCCGTGTCCCTCCCGACTTGACCCTGTACTTAGAGAGAAACCCCAGACTGCCAGCAGGAGTAAGAGTAGATCCTTTTTTAACAACAGATCCCAACATCGGAATATTTCGAATAGTAGTAGTAAATGAAACAAATCAAAGCATTACACTCCCCCCCACGACTTCTATTGGGCGCATAACTTTTCAGAAGAGACAACATATCCAACGGGTATCGGAGGCAGAATCAGTGTCTGTGGAAAATTTCGATTTATTTAAGGAAGTTGTCCCGGGTATCGGAGTAGAGTTTCAGGACGAGCTACGAGACCTCCTGATTTGCCACCAGCATTCTTTTGCTTTCAAAACTAGCGACCTAGGCCACACTGACCTGGTCAAGCACACCATCGACACACAAGGACAAGGACCCATTCGTCAGCGAGCTTATCGTTTTTCACCCCACCAGCGTGAAACCGCCCAAGAAATTATAGATGAACTTCTCCGTTACAAGATAATTCAGCCGTCTCTTTCACCATGGGCCGCCCCTATAGTATTAGTCAAAAAGAAAACGGGCGATGTTCGACTATGTGTCGACTACCGTAAACTAAATGCAATCACCAAGAAAGATTCGTTTCCTCTACCAAGGATAGACGATGTACTAGACATGTTAGACGGACAAAAATTCTTCTCCACCATCGATCTCGCAGCGGGATACTGGCAAATCGAAATGGATGACGAATCCAAGGAGAAGACAGCTTTCATAGTCGATAACAATTTGTACGAGTGGAACCGCCTCGCCTTCGGTTTGACAAATGCCCCAGGTACCTTCCAGCGCTTAATGAATTTTGTATTAAGAGGCGTTCTCAGTAAAACTTGTTTAGTTTACTTAGACGATATCATAGTTTTTTCCAGAACCAAGGAGGAACATTTTAACAACCTCCGTCAGATTTTTAAATTGTTGGACGAAGCCAACCTGAAGATGAAATTAGCTAAATGCGAGTTTTTATGTAAATCAGTGCATTATTTAGGACACATCATTTCGGGTGACGGAGTAGCTCCTGACCCCGCGAAGGTAGAGACACTGAAAAATTTCAGTAGACCCCGCACTGTGGTAGAGTTACAATCCTTTTTAGGACTAGCTTCCTACTATAGGAGGTTCATTAAAGATTTCTCTACAATCGCCCACCCGCTCCTCCAACATACCCAAGGAAAGCCGAAACCGAAGGATCTCATTCCGTGGGGAGAAGATGAGATCAAGGCATTTGAATGTCTTCGCACCATTTTAATAACCGAGCCGGTACTGGCATTTCCAGACTTCTCGAAAGAGTTTTTAGTCCACACAGACGCCAGTAACTATGGGGCAGGTGCAGTCTTGTCCCAGATGCACGGGGGGAAAGATAAGCCAATTGCGTATGCAAGTCGGCATTTCAACAAGGCAGAACTAAATTATTCCACAATAGAGAAAGAAGCTGCCGCAGTAATATTTGGGATAAAAAGATTCCGTCACTATTTACAAGACAAGCCTTTTGTTATTGTTAGCGACCACAGACCATTACAATGGTTGAAAACGTTTAAAGATGAGACTGGTCGGTTAGGACGTTGGTCAATTATGTTGGCTAACACTAATTACACGGTGAAGTACCGTCCCGGAAGGATACATGAAAATGCAGACTTTTTATCCCGGATACCTGTATGCTCAGTTAGAGAATCCCCAGCTAACGTAGTAATAATCAATGAACAGAAGAAAGATCTCTTGTGTAATGATATCTACACCTATATGAAAAAAGGAAAGTTAAGAGAAGACAATAGAAACCCTTACCCGATCTGGGCTAAGGAAATAGAACTTTACTTCACAAGGGATGGAGTGTTGTGTAGAGAGGGCCCTCCGATTTCCAGTAAAAGAAGGCGCTCTCCCCAAATACAAGTGGTTGTCCCACTTTCGCTTAGAAAACAACTCCTAGAAGAATATCACGACTCACCCTTATCAGGTCATTTAGCGACCAGACGAACCCGCCTCCGGTTAGAAGATAAGTATTATTGGCCTTCGCTGAGTGACGACGTAAAGACCTATTGCACGGCTTGTACAGTGTGCGCGTTACAAAGACGCTCCACACTACGGGCTTATTTAAACCCTCTAGAACTCGCCACCCGACCCTTTGAAGTCTTAGGTCTTGATTTTATGGGCCCTATTTTGCCACACTCTCCATTAGGAAACAAACATATATTGGTTATTACAGATTATTTCACTAAGTGGGTAGAGGTTATCCCTCTTAAAACAACTTCTGCCTTGGTTACTGCCAAAGCCCTCATGGACCGTGTTGTTTTATACCACGGTCCCCCAAAAACCGTCGTTACTGATCGAGGATCAAATTTTACATCGGAGCTATTCTCTTCTCTCTGTAAGGCCTTAAATATCAAACATTTACGCACTACGGCATATCACCCACAGACTAATGGTCTTACCGAAAGATTCAATAGAACCATGGTGGAAATGATACGGAAATACTTAGAGAAAGGTTTTTCACGATGGGAAGACGCTCTAGGTCCTGTAGCATTCGCCTACAGGAATTCGGTACACTCTTCAACCAACGAAACGCCCTATTTCTTAAATCACGGTAGAGATCCCGTCCTCCCTATAGACCATTTTTTGCAAGTCCCCAATCGGACAAGTACAGTGCCTTCAGACTACAAGAGTCAATTATTACAAAGAATTCATGAAGCGTTTGTTTTAGTACGGGGAAATCTACATCAGGCCAGGGCACAACAGAAGGAGCAGTATGATAAGCGGGTAAACGAGCAGTTATACGAAGTAGGGGACAAGGTTCTTCTTAATATGAAGAAACCCATCTTAGGAACCAGTAAAAAACTCATTCCTCGATTCACCGGACCATACCGCGTCACAAAAGTCAATAGCAATAAAACAGTCGAAATTCGGGAAAGTCCCGGAAAACAAACGCAGTTGGTTCATATTAACCGCCTCAAACCCTTGTGTGAATCAATGATCTGGGGCGATCTGCCTGGCGTGTCTTTCAGCGATGTCGAGAATGGACTCCCTATCACTGTTTCCCCTGCCTCTTCCCCTCTGCCTATAATCCCGGAAGAGCCCTTACCCCCCGCTACAGACGAAAATTTGATGAATTTTGATAATTCCGTTACCCCTCCACGACCTCCCACACCCCCTTGTTCTCCTACTCTTGTCGCCCCCCATATCAGCCCTGTAGATCCATCAACCCCTCCTCCAGACACACGACCTCCCCGACGAGCCGGTTTGAGACCGTGGAATTTATTAAAACAAGTGAACCCTTAAGTAATTTTGTATGTTATGTAGATTGTTTGTGATGTTGGTTTTCGTCCTCGCTATCTCTTGTCCCTTGAACGCCTTCAACGCAACGGTGTGCGACTGTAGTGAGGCAACCAATGTCGGGTTCCTCCGCTTTCCGGACGAGGAGTGTTCCTTCCAACCTACTGAGGAACTTCCCCAGCCAGTGGAGTACGCGCTCTTCTCAACCATTCCGGAAGTGAAACGTTTTGCTGGACATATCTGTTCAATGTGGGAAGCAACAACAACGGTGTATAAGGACTTCATGCAGTGGAACACGGTTACCAACAGTAGGAAGCCGATTCCAGTAGAAGACGCCGTGTGTCGTCTCATGAGAGACACCCGAATCTGCCGTGGTAGACCAATGGAGGTCGCAGGCAATAACATCTTTTCATTGGGGGACTACCCATACGTCGAGTCCACTTGGTTGCGGACGGCAACAGAAACCTTCATGAACTGCCGACTAGAAGAAGTAACCCTACAATCCGAGTGCGTAAACTGCACGATCAGCTCACCTCTCGGCGACATCCCAGGTGCAGCAAAAGGCTCCTTCCACCACAACCTAGTGACCTTGGTTTGGGAGGATACTTGGAAAGAAACCTTGCCTTGCCAAGCGAGACTGGTGGAAGCAGGTGAAGGTCAATTATACAAAGGTGATAATCCTACCACCTTACGAGTACGAGATCCCAACAAACAATTGGACTTCATCTACACTCCGGCTACTATCGACGTCTGTTCCACCATTGGAAACCGGTCGACCTACCATGCCGTGCTAGGAATGGAACAGGTCGCGATAACGGTTAGAATCCTGCCCAACAAAACGGCGTCCACCGACTACGTTAGATACATAGGCAGAGACCGGCAAGGAAACCCTGTCAACATGACTTCCAACCTGACATGGGCCGAAATCGAATACGCCAGCCACACGCAGTACAGCCGGGACTTGGCCACGGAACTATCAAACCACCTGGCAAAGGAAATTCGGAATCTGCAGTGTGAACAACGGAGAACCGCCCATCAAACCGCGATCTCAACAGCCCAGTATAACGGGTGGTTAGCAGCTACGTATCTCGACCTTCCGTTGTGCTCCAAATTGTTGGCGGTAGGAGCGTCAGCAACCATACTTCGTTGTACTCCGAACAATTACACCTTCGAACCAGTGTTTACGAACTGTGGACCTCAGCCGCGTACCGGCAACTCAACAAGTTACTCGACAATTAATAGTGAAGGTTGGGAGTTAACTAAATTCACCGAGTGTTATTGGCATGCGAATGTCGTGAATTTCAATGGAAGAGCCCATACCTTCAGGAATAACACTTGGGCACCTGTGAACCCTAACATCGTCATGCATGGCCGACGATTGGTCGACACGTTCCAACTTGAAATCGACAATTCATTTGGCCCTCTACGTGAACTACACCCAGCCATCGCATCCCACCCACTCAGCAGCTCTAAAATCATGGCTGACATTTTGTCTTATGTCCAGATGGGATATTCGACAAACCTCAGTGGGGATCGCCATGTCGAGACAATCCTTGTCAACCCAAGAGAAAAGGAAAGTATCTCTTTCGCCGCTCAAGTAGGAAATTGGCTGAAGAATTTCGGCATCTTATCAGGGGTAGGAATGACAGTGGCGTTAGCATTCCGTTTCTGTGGTCTCGGCACCTGCTTAGGTGCTTACATTCCGTGTTTACGCTACTGCAACCCGTTCAGTTGGCTGGCATCAATGCCCCGCCCCATACAAGACATTGAAACTGGTCGTGAAATAACTCGTGCAGCAGCACCAGTAACTATAGTGAACGTTCCTCCACAAACTCGAGGGGATTCCCCTGTGCGACCAACGGTATCGCCAAGTGTTGACGTGTTGCGTCGTTACGAACCTTATCTAAACCCAGCCCAAACCCGACACAAGGAAGCCGCTACTCTCCTACAAACACACCGAAAATAACCCCTCCCTCGCATTGTTCCTTCTTGCTCAATCTTTTAGTGTATGTCTTAAATATTGTCTTATGCGAACGAGTGTATGTTTTTGCCATCTATGTATGTCAATGAAACCCTAACACCTATGCTGAACCTATAACCTCATTCCATTCCAACCCATTCCTTTCCAAACCCTTAGCTTAGAACGTGGTGCCGCGCGTGAGGAAGAGGAGTATTCCGTAATCGACCTTTGTACGGACGACGAGGACGACAACGACGATACCATCGAAAACCCTCAGGTAGCGGTGTATGAAGAACAGCGTGTCGCGATGGTCGACTGGGAAACAGACTCTGAGGACCCATCTTCTGACGAGGAGATGGATGACTCATCCGCAGACGAAGAAAGGGAGGACTCCTTTGCCTCCGAGATGTCATCAGACTTCGGCGACATCGTCCAATACGAACGCAACCTCTCCTACGATGCCCATCAATGCTCTACACCAGTCGAAACACCAGTCATGGACGACAGGAGTGTCTTCCGTGCTATGCTCAACGACAGCATCTGCCTGGCGAAGGGAGACAAAGGTCCAAACGTATCTGCGGTAGGTTCCCACTACAGTTTCGACTCGGACAACAACCAGCCGTCCTACGTAGAAGCATACTACCACTACCCGACCAGAAAACCAGATGCGTACTACTACGACTACTCCTCCGTCTTCGAAGAGTCCGACAGCGATACAGGACCCTCTCCCCTAAGGTGCAGTTCTCCGGCTTAGTACCTCGAGATTGCGGGACGCAATCTTCCAGAGGGGTAAGCTATATAAGGATCCATCAACCGCGAAACATTTTCGCAATGCATTTAGATTTAAGTTTTAATGTTTCAACTCCATTTGGTATTCACTTCATTTTGTTTTATGATTTTGACTCCATTGCATTTTATGATTTTGAACTCGTTCATTTTATGATTTTGACCTGATACCAGGTTCCTTTATGCTTTGTCTTGTAAGGTCAACGGCACTCAAACGCCAGAAGCCTTGTACTCTTAATTGCTCACACCCGCTCCCCTATCTCTTGACCTCATTTTACCTTTTAACTTTTACACGTAGAAATCAATTTCCTCGGAAGTCATAAAAATCGACTGACCTCGGGAGATTGATATAAATAGCCAGCCATTTTGACATGAAAGCAGTCTTCAGCCACCTTCTGTACGCGACGGGTCGTATTCGCTGTAATTTTTGCTCGAGTAAAAATACACCAATTCGTTTAACTTCAAGCAGTGGTTATTTCGTTTTCATTACTTGACTTGCTCCTTCCATCCCAAGAACCTGAGTCGTTCCCCCAGTGCCAGTGTCAGGATTTCTCTTCGCCGCTCGTCGCTGTAACTACAAGTCGTCGCCGCACCCACGAATCGTCACCCACTACATTCCCGAGGTTCTCCCCGCTGTAACTACAACATCATCACCACCAGAGGGCTCCCTCGAGAGGACCGCACCAGGCCGCTACCACAACACCACCGCCGCTAGAGGTCACCACTTCGGTACCACCTTTGCCCCTTTCCAAAATGCCGTTCAAACTGTAAGTCTCTTCTCCTAACTGTACCTCTTTTAAAGCAAAAAGCCTGTTATATATTTCTGTTCATTATCTTGTACTCGGTGTCGGGAATATGAGTTACGACTAGTATTCTCGAGGCAGAGCTTGGTGACGGACAGAACATTATA
>JACCDP010842952.1_pt1 | contig 10159 bp, 8 predicted proteins | sample 7445841 | NCBI WGS metagenome assembly JACCDP01 (sample SAMN15323441, study PRJNA562643) | freshwater metagenome | isolation source: river surface water | place: USA:Blue River Watershed | collected 2017-08-17
CACTAAGACACAGCTCAACGATTGAACAATAATCGCGCTGGATTCAACTGTCCGGTTAGCGAACCATCAAATCCCAATGTACCGTTTACCCATACCTTAGAAGGAGCGTATTTGAATGTGTGGCCTTCCAATGGCGACCAACCACATTTATACAGCAGATTAGACTTTTCTACTGCCATGTGATTTTCATTCAACAATACCATGTCGGCCGCATACCCTTCTCTGAGGTATCCCCTGCCCTCAATTTGATACAAAATGGCGGGATTATGGCACATTTTCTCTACCATTTTTTCGATGGTTAGTACACCCTTCGCCACGTAATCCATCATCAACGACAGCGAGTGTTGTACCAATGGCAAACCAGAAGGAGCGTTCGGATACAGGTTCTGTTTTTCCTCCCATGTATGTGGTGCATGATCGGTTGCAATCACATCGAATCGATCGTCTAACAGGGCCTTCCAAAGGGCGCTTTGATCATCTGCAGTTTTGATGGCGGGGTTACATTTGATCAGATGTCCTAAAGTTTCGTAATCCGCATCGTTGAAATGCAAGTGGTGTACACAAACTTCAGCCGTAATTCTTTTCTCAGCCAATGGAATATCATTTCTGAATAGGTGGGTTTCTTTTTCCGATGTGATATGTAAAATATGCAATCGGGTATTGTGTTTTTTCGCCAATTCCATGGCAAAAGACGAAGACAAATAACAGGCCTCTGCATCGCGAATCACCGGATGTTCACGGGGCGGTATATTCTCACCAAAAGTTGCCAAAGCCTCTGCATAACGCTGTTTTACGCGTGCCTCAGACTCACAATGGGTGGCTATCAGGATGGGAGAATGTGCAAACAATCCGTTCAATGCATCTTCTTGATCAACCAACATATTCCCCGTACTGCTGCCCATAAACACTTTCACCCCGCATACATTTCTTGGGTTCACGCGTTTGATTTCTTCTAAATTATCATTGGTGCCGCCGAGGTAAAAAGAATAGTTAACGGCTGACGATTGCGCACCGATAGCATATTTCTCTTCCAGCAACGCGTTCGTTACTGTTTGGGGATTCACATTGGGCATTTCCATGAAAGAGGTAGTACCTCCAGCAAGGGCTGCCCTACTTTCTGTATAGATATTGGCTTTGTGTGTAAGTCCAGGTTCCCGAAAATGCACTTGATCATCAATCACACCAGGTATAAGAAACCGTCCGTCGGCATCATGTATCTCCACTTTTCCGTCCACTGTAATGTTGGCATCGATCCGGGAGATTTTACCGTTTTCAACAAGCAAATCACCTTCGAAGATGGTCAAATCTGATACAATTTTGGCGTTTTTAATTAACTGTTTCGACATAGTGCTAAATCACAGTAAAATTACAACTTTCCCTCCATGGGGAATAGTGAAGACTTAGGGTAATTATCGAAGTAGGGTAAAATTCCCTCTCAGCGAACGCTTTTCATTGTCGCACCCAATCCAAAATGCGGTGAATACATATACCCCTTCAGGAGCCGGCTTACCATTAACCATACCATCCCAGTTGATATCGGGACTCTCCATTTCCATGATTTTCTCTCCCCAGCGGTTGTACAATTTTATGTTGTAGGTTGCGCCTTTCACTTTGTATTGATTCAATGGGTAAAGATCATTTCTACCATCACCATTGGGCGTAAATGCGGTAGGCATAAACAAGGTTGATGGAAACAAATCCTTGCGTTTTTTCATATTGATGGAATCGGCTGATACACAACCTTCGGGATCTTTGATGCTAACCCAGTAATTACCGCTGTCGTAGGCAACGATTGTTCTGCTGGTTGCTCCCGTATTCCACTTGTACGATATCATTCCCGGACCGGCATCTAAAGTGGGATTCTCAGATAAGCACAAGGTGGTATCAGACCCTAAATTCAATGGCGGATTTGGAAACAGCAACACCATCATAGAATCCTTTTCTGGACAATTGTTTGAATTAAACAGCTCCACCACAATTTTTCCTGGCTGGGTCAATTGATAATTTTTGCCTATCACCTCTTTGTTCCAAACGATGCGCGTAGCTCCAAACAGTGAAATGGTGAGCGCCGTATCAATTTTGTCACAAAAACGCAGGTCCTTACCCAATTCAAACTCATAGGGATGGTTCTTCAAGACAAACGTATCTCGGTCAGAACATAATCCCACAGTAATCTTTAACCAATGTAAACCGGGATTTGAAATGGTGGCCACCTTCGTCGTTGCGCCGTTGCTCCATAGCACAGATGTACTACCACCAAGTGTCACCTTCGCATCAAAATTGACGGCAACGCCGGGACAAACGATGGTATCATTGACTGATGCTTGAACAGGTGTGAACTGGCTCACCACAACGGAATCTTTGGATTTACAGAAATTGACTGTTTCTCCGGTTACATAGTATTTTCCCGGTTTGGTCACTAAAATACCTTGGGTAGTTTCGCCAGTGCTCCACGTATATTTTGCCATGCCCGACTGCGCGCCAATAATGCGATTTATTTTCTCATCGCTACAAAAAACAGTATCGCCAAAGGCGGAAACCACGGCACGGTCGATGGTAATCTTCATAGAATCACGCCAAGAACAAACCTTACTATACACATCCAACCAAACCCAACCCTCTTTGCCTGTACTCATTGTATCGGTGGTTGCGCCCGTGCTCCATTTGTAAGCATCGGCTACGATATTGGATTTTAGCGATACCCTGCCACCAGGACAGATTATTGTATCCACTGGCAACTTGGGCTTCAATGGTTCAACAACCGTTACATAAGCGATAAAACTGTCAAGGCATTTGTTCTTATAAGCGTACAATTTCACTTTAAATTTCCCAGCATGCGGAAAGGTAAATGTAGGACTACCCATATTGGAAGTGTCACGAGAAGATGTATCCACACCAAAATCCCAATGATAACGCTGGGCCGAAGAACTTTTATTTTGAAATTTGTATTGATACCCACAAATAAAGGTTGGTACAAAGTATGACGCTACCACATCAATCACACAACTCTGAACATTGAATTGATAATCTCTTCTGGTAGAGGATATCAATTGTCCGTTTCTGTATTCCTTTACGATAATCCCAATAACAAATTGCCCCGTTTTCGTGGGCGTCAACGTCATAAAGCCTGTACTTGGATCTATGGTCAGTCCGGGATTACCATCAATCTGCAGGGTATCTCGGTAGCCAGAGTTCCAAGAAATTTGAGAAAATGGGGGCTGTTGTAAATTACCATTTCCACCCTGATCAGGACGAGGCATTTGCGCTGTCCCACCCGTGAATGGTCGGAATAGCTCATAAACCAAACTATCGCCATCATCATCGGTAGCGCTGTGATCAAACTTCAAAGGCGTGTTGGTGCACAAAAAGTTGGGAGGCAATTCTTTGAACACCGCCGAATTGTTCTCTTTTCTGTTTGATAGGGTTCTCACATCTGGGATGAAGGTCCAGTAGTTAGCACCTGTACCACCCGGATCCACCAAATTATCAATGGTTCCATTTCTGCAGCAACGTTGGAACGACACGTAATAACCGCCTGTGATGGCTGGCAAGGTAAATGTAGCTTCGTACCAATATTGATCCACACAGGCATTGGGGGCCTTTACGATACAATTGTAGTTCGTTTTTACAACGCGCTTGGGTCCTTGGCGACTGATTTGCTTGGGATAACCACCAACCATGTTACGGGTTTGTCCGTTAAATACACCGATATAAGCCGTTGCATCAGATTGAATGGCTTGCGGGTTTCCGTTCTGACAATCGATATATAAATCCAAACGGATTTTGTATTGATTACTACCCAAATACTTATAGGTAACCTCTCCACCCACAATATGGGTTGCCTTGAGCACAAATACATGCAAAAAGGCAAAACAAACCGTGAGTAGAAAACGCTTCATTGTTTCAAAAATAACACCAAACAAGCAATGGTTGTTTTATTTGACAATGAAATTAGATAAAGTGTGGTATAAATCAATAGGTTAAATGAGATACAACTGTAAATCACCCAGGTTTTCGTTGTTAAAAAACACGTGTTCTTGCAGGGTAGTTGCAATTGACAAACCAACAAAATCGGCTTTTATTGGAAAATTGCGATGCTCTCTTTCTGCCAAAAAAGCTGTTCGAATGGTATCGAACCCATGCTCATATAAATCCACCAAAACTTGCATCGACGTGCCACCCGAATGAATGACATCGTCAATCATAATCACGGGTGTTGTAAGTGCCACCATATTAGGAACTACTCCTTCCCAACGATAATCTTCTGCAACGTGTATGTTTCCCAATGAAACGTTACAATTGGGTAAAATGCGGTCCAATTCATGATTTAACTCAAGCGCGATAGCCATTCCACGTTGATTGATGGCTACAAAGTACAAATCGGTTTCATCGGAAAATGCTTCTGCGATTTCGCAAGCCATTCGTTGAAAGATCAATCGAATTTCATTGTGGGTTTTGAGGGTAGTTCTGGTAGACATGCGATTTCAAGGGTAAAAATAAATAGCGAAAATCAAATCTCTGTTATTCCATCGAAATTTTTCCGCAAACGATTGAGGTATTGGCTTTTTTGATACCACAATCCCAACATTGAAATATCTGGCGCTGGTTGATGTTGAAATTCTATCAGTTCCTGATTCAATGCTGCAAAATATGTATCAAGCTGAGATTCAACCTCGTTCATTGATTCCACATCGCTGCGATCCATTTCTTCTATGGCATCGCTCAAATCCATCATTTCCATTAAAAAATTGCCTGGAAGTTGATTGTCGTTCCAATTCACCGTCCCCACGACATTCAAATAGGTTCTCACCCGCGTCTGAGGATTCATCAATACTTGATAATGCGCATTGGCCAATTCAGAAATTTCAATTTCATGCTGATCCGCCACGGCCAAATCAGGATGCGCACCGCGTTGAATGTCTAGATAGGACTTCCTCAACGCCTTCTCATCAATATTGAGCGATGGCGTAAGTCCGAAAAAGGCAAACGGATTACTCATGTTAAATTCCCAGTGCACGGGCAATATCTACCCAAAAGGTAAAGGCCACAAGCGAAAGTAAAAACACCATACCGATGATCTGACCGATGTACAATACTTTGTCGGATACAGGCCTGCGTGCGATGATTTCATACAGTAAGAACATCACATGTCCTCCATCCAAAGCGGGAATGGGCAGAATATTCATCAAGGCCAACACCAAGCTCAACATGGCTGTCAGTGTCCAGAAATTCAACCAGTTCCAGGTGCTACCAAACATTTGAGCGATTCCCACAGGACCTGCCAATGACTTGGTTGGATCTGTTTTACCAGTAGCTACATTGCCGAGGGCTTTTGCATTGGCGCCAATCAACCCGAAGGATCGACTCACCCCAAGATTGATGGATTTGCCCAAACCATATTTGATGACTTTTTCTTTGTATTCGAAGCCAAAGAATGCAGGTTGGAATCCCAAGGTAGCATCCTCGCCAATCTCCGCTTTCAGTGTACTGGCTTTTTGATTGCTATCGAGCACATTCATTTTTACGGTTTCTCCCGCGTGCTTTACCAACAACTCTTTGAATTCAAAGAACGAGGTGATAGATTCACCATTGATTGAAACGATCATATCCCCTGCTTCCAAACCCGCTTTTTCTGCGTGACTGCCACCCATGACTTTGCCAATTTTGAACATCATTCTTGGGGCAAAAAAGGGCAGATCAGACTTGGCACCCAACAACTCATCAAAATTATCTGGCATCACCAAGGTTGTATCATACACCCGAGGTTTTACCGGCGTTGCTGTTGAAGCTAAGCTATCATTACTTACAACAACAGGGTATTCGGTTCTTCTGATTTCAATGATTTTTTTATCGGTTGTTAGAAAGGTGGGATCACCAAACTGCGCATCCAAGTTTTCAACGGGTTGTCCGTTCAACTTCAATATTTGATCACCCGTTTTAAAACCAACTGAGCGTGCCACCGGACCGGCATATATCCCTCCTTGCTCATTCACTGCCGCTTGAGGCACGTATTTTTCACCTTGCGAATAGGTCAAGGCAATCATGATTACAATCCCCAGAATCAAGTTCACAGTTACACCACCAATCATCACAATCAATCGCTGCCATGCGGGTTTGCTGCGGAACTCCCAAGGTTGTGGTTCAGATTTCATTTGGTCTGTATCCAAACTCTCATCAACCATTCCAGAAATTTTCACATATCCGCCCAATGGCAACCAGCCAATGCCGTATTCTGTATCGCCTTTTTTGAAACTAAACAACTTGAAATTCCAAGCATCAAAAAACAAGAAGAACTTTTCAATTCGGATTCCAAATGCACGAGCGGCCCAGTAATGTCCAAATTCGTGAAGCGTAATTAAAATGGAGAGAGCAAGAATAAACTGTAGTGCGGTTATTAGGGTATCCATAGGTAAAAATACAAAGATAGTTCAAAAGCCATGGGCCAATGACCAAAATTCGCGGAAATGAAGAAATCAATCTACCAATGACTTCCGCATAGCGTGATGTGGAATTCCAACTTCCATGAACCCCTCGCCTGCTATTTCGTATCCCATCGATAGATAAAAAGGGATCGCGGTGTCTCTGGCATGTAAAACCATGCATTTCGCTTGCTTATTCTTGGCAATTTCTTCTGCCAACTTCACCATTGAAGCTCCAACACCACGTCGCTGCAATTCATTTGCCACTGCCACCTGACGCATCTTCATGGCATCAGTGGTCTTGGATAGAATCATACAGCCTACAACCCAATCGCCTTGCTTGGCTACGATGTGGTGATCCTCTGACTCTGCCCCAAAAATCCCTGGATCAAAAACCAATCCTAACGGCTTGCGTAAAATTTCATGTCGGAGCGCCAAGGTTTGCAGATATACTTGACTCCCCCACTGTATCTCACTCACTGTAAACGTTGGTGTTTGCATGAGCTAACAGATCACTTTTCTTGTGCCTCACAAGCGGCCAGCGCAATCATGTTTACAATCTCTCTCACCGAAGAACTGTGATGGAGGATATGTACTGACTTTTTAAATCCGAGCAGCACCGGTCCGATAGCATCCATATTCCCCATACTTCTCATGATTTGATACACGGCATTTCCAGAACTCAAACCACTGAAAATAAACACATTGGCAGATTTGTCACCCAGTTTATTGAAGGGAAAACGCTTGTTACGAAGTTCTCCATCGATCGCATAAATGGGCTGCATTTCGCCATCCACCATAATTTCTGGTTGATTTTTATGCAAGCGCTTCACCACGTTTTGCATCATGTTAGGATACTTTCCACCTGAACTACCAAAATTAGAATAGGAAATCAGGGCGATACGGGGCTCAATTTGGAAGGACTTCACGCGATCATTCACCAAATTGACCATGTCATAGACCGTATCTTCATCCATATCGATGTTCACCGTTGTATCCGCGAAAAACACGGGTCCCGTTTTGGTCATCATGATGTGCATACCAGCCACGCGGTGGGTAGTATCAACCATACCAATTACGTCTAGGGCCGGTTTCAATGCGATGGGATAATTACGGGTTAATCCGCTAATAAATGCATCCGCTTCTCCTGTTTCTACCATCATCGATCCATAATAATTGCGGTTTCGCATTTGGTATTCCGCTTCAAAGCAAGTAAGTCCTTTTCTTCCCCGTTTGTCAAACAATTTTGCACCGAAAATTTTCAGTTTGTCCTCTTGTTTTCTGGGGTCGATCATTTGAACACCTGGGATTTCGATGTGATTTTCATCCATCATTTTCTGAATGGCATCAGGATTTCCCAGCAATATTGGCTCACAGATTCCATCGCGCTTTGCGATTTCCGCAGCCCGTAAAATGCGAATGTGATCTGCCTCTGCGAACACCACCCGTTTGGGGGCTGTTTTGGCTTTGGTCATCAATCGATTCACGAAATCATTATCGATACCCAATCGCTTGCGCAATTGCACATTGTATGCATCCCAATCAGTGATTGGCATCCTTGCCACGCCACTTTCCATGGCTGCTTTTGCCACGGCGGGTGCTACGGTTGTAAGCAAACGTGGATCCATGGGTTTTGGGATGATATAGGTTGGACCAAAACTCAAACTGCGTTCGTTATAGGCCATCATTACGCTTTCTGGCACAGGCTCCATCGCCAAATCAGCAATGGCGTGAACTGCCGCAATTTTCATCGCCTCGTTAATGGCAGTAGATCGCACGTCCAACGCCCCCCTGAAAATGAATGGGAAACCCAATACGTTATTGACTTGATTGGGGTAATCACTTCTACCTGTGGCCATGATCAAATCGGGACGGGTGGCAACTGCCAAGTTGTAATCGATCTCCGGTGTAGGATTGGCCATGGCAAACACAATGGGCTTATCTGCCATTGACAGAATCATGTCTGGGGTTAAAATATTCCCCTTACTCAATCCCACAAAAACCTCTGCTCCCACCAGGGCTTCTTCCAGCGTATTCAAATCTCTATCAGTCGCAAACTGTTGCTTGTATTTGTCTAAGTCGGTGCGATCAGCGCGCAATACCCCTTTAGAATCCAGCATTACAATATTCGCTTTGCTAGCACCCAAGGAAACGAACAATTTGGTACAGGCGATGGCCGATGCTCCTGCGCCATTCACTACGATGCGCACATCACTCAATTTTTTGTCCACCAAACGCAATGCATTGATCAAACCCGCAGCAGAAATGATGGCCGTACCGTGTTGGTCATCGTGCATGATGGGAATATTAAGCGCTTCCTTCAATCGCTCTTCGATCTCAAAACTCTCAGGGGCTTTGATATCTTCAAGGTTGATCCCGCCAAATGTGGGCTCCATCGCTTTCACGGTTTCCACAAAATGATCTACGTCTTTGCAGTTCAATTCAATATCAAACACATCGATGTCAGCGAAAATCTTGAACAATACGCCCTTGCCTTCCATCACTGGCTTTGATGCTTCCGGACCGATATCGCCCAGACCCAAAACCGCAGTACCATTCGAAATCACCGCCACTAAATTGCCTTTTGCAGTATACTTGTAAACGTCGTCTACATTCTCAGCGATGGCCAAACAGGGATCTGCCACACCCGGTGAATAGGCCAAGGCCAGATCAAATTGGGTTTGTGTGGGTTTGGTTGATATAACTTCAATTTTTCCAGGACGACCGTCGGCATGGTAACTCAACGCGTCAAGTAATTTTTTCTCAGACATACTGAGGCAAATATACGATTACAGGCCAAGGAGTTTTGTGAATGACGCATTCTCTTTTTAAACGCTACAAAAGCTGTCCATTTTTCAACACCCCGCCAATAGTCAACCATCATTTCCGGGGATGAATTATCTTTGCAGTATATTATGACACAGTATCGCATCGAACACGACACGATGGGCGAAGTAAAAGTCCCAGCAAACGCATTGTGGGGCGCCCAAACCGAACGCAGCCGCAACAACTTCAAGATCGGACCGGAAGGCAGTATGCCCGTAGAAATCATCCGTGCTTTTGGGGTTTTGAAAAAAAGTGCAGCCCGCGCCAACCGTGACTTGGGTGTGTTGTCGGCCGAAAAATGCGAACTCATCTGCACTGTTTGTGATGAAATCATCGCTGGCAAATTGGATGCAGAATTCCCCTTGGTGATTTGGCAAACTGGCTCTGGTACTCAGAGCAACATGAATGTGAACGAGGTGATTGCCAACAGAGCCCACGTATTGAGCGGCGGCAAATTGGATGACGATAAGAAAGTATTGCACCCCAATGACGATGTAAACAAGAGTCAGAGTTCAAACGACACCTTCCCTACCGCCATGAGCATCGCGGTGTTCAAGCAGGTGATCGATTATACATTGCCTGGTATCCAAGCGATGAAAACCACCCTCAAGCACAAAGCGAGAGAGTTTGAAAATATCGTGAAGATTGGTCGCACCCACTTCATGGATGCTACGCCGTTGACTTTGGGACAAGAATTCAGTGCTTATGTACAACAATTAGAAAATGGTGTGAACGCCATCAATCGTGCTTTGCCCGTTGCCGCTGAATTGGCATTGGGTGGAACCGCGGTAGGTACTGGCTTAAACACACCCGCTGGTTATTCAGAATTGGTAGCCAAATACATCGCAGAGGAAACCGCATTGCCATTCGTAACAGCGCCAAACAAATTTGAAGCGTTGGCAGCCCACGACGCC
>JACCDP010898639.1_pt1 | contig 10159 bp, 5 predicted proteins | sample 7445841 | NCBI WGS metagenome assembly JACCDP01 (sample SAMN15323441, study PRJNA562643) | freshwater metagenome | isolation source: river surface water | place: USA:Blue River Watershed | collected 2017-08-17
CCGATTAAACAGTAGCTTCAACCAGTAAAGTTATTCAAGGAGCGCCACAAGCAGGGAGTGAGCGAGATATCTCGTTGTCATAGCATTTCCCGATGTACTCATAACCCAGTCGCTTCATGCAGCGTTGTAGTTCTCGGTATAAGCGTCGCTGTGCTTGCGTACCGTCTTTTTCGTCTGGCCTTTGCTCTTTTTTTAGCAATTCGTGCTCGGGCACAAAGTTCCCATTTTCATCGCCTCCGCAAGCTTCCCAATCAGATCGTCTCTCGGCATCTGAGTGGCTAGGTTTCGACCAATCTTCGCGCATCGGGCTGGGACGGGCTAGTGCCTCGAATGCTGCGCCAGACAGCACAAAGCAACCATTTGGGCAGCAAGCCGATAAAGTGGTAATCAGCACAAAGCACAACAGCACTCTTAAGTGCAGATTCATTTTGCTTCCTTCAAAACAATCGAAATAGCCTGCCAAAGCGCAGGTGACAGACGCTCTGCCAAAGCGAATGGTGCCGAAGGAATCACCGCGACATCCGCCCATCGGTCGTACAAAAAGCGTTTTTCGCCTGACAGGCCTTGCACAATATTGCCGTTCGCATCATATAAACCACTCAGTTTCCCGCCGATAACATCATGAGTGCCCGCAAAGGATTCAATTAACTGGTCTTGCCAGCTGCCGGCCATGTAAGGAATGCCAAACAAAGTTCCCTTCGCTCCCTGAATCCCACCGGTGAGCCCTTCAAGTTTTTTTCCTTCTTTCGTTTGCAAAAATTTCTCTAAAGACATGCCTGCGCCATCTTCTTTAAAAACGACTAAGCCTGCGTCGTTCAATGTGACAACTCTCTTTCCATCGACCTTGTTTGCATCGCACCGGTAATAGTTATCACCACACAGCGCATCCAGATCCATCCGCGTCCCACCCAACTTAATCTCATCATGTCGCACACCCGCGCTGCTACCCGACATATTGGTGATTGTTGTCTTCCCATCGGTGATGCCCCTGAATTTCTGCGAATCTTCGATCATCAGATCTCGCATTTTTTCTGCTGCTGCTGATAAGGCTTCTTTGGTCACCGTCGCGCTCGCAACGCCGGTCACCGCGCCGATCAGAATGTTTAAGGCATGTTCTGTTTTTCGAAGATCAGATTGCTGCTGTTTTATCTGGCGCTTTGCGTCGTCAGACGGGGCATCTTTTAACGCCTTGTGTAAGGCCTTTTGTTGAGATTCGACGTACTCACCCACCATCTTGTTAGCCCGCGAGCTAAATTCCTGCGTGATTTGTGTCTGGGCGATCAATTCCTTCTGTACTTTGTCAGCATCGAAGATCTTTGCGATTCCCGTTGCCTTGTCACCGGTGCGAAGTGAGGTGTCACCTGCCACGCCGCTGATGCCCGCCTGTGTGGTGCTTGCAGCGTTGTTGCTGTCTTTGCCGAGGCCAACGCCGGTACCGGTTGGGGCGAGCTTGCCTTGCGCCGAGAAGCCGGTACCGAGGTTGACGCTGACGGACTCGGCTTGGTAGTGCGCGCGGTTATCGATGTCGGTGGTTGACACTTGGCCGTTGGCGGTGAAGGTGTTGCGGTTAGCATCAACGGCGGCTTGGGTACTGGTGATCACGCCGCCTTTTAAGGTGGTGTCGCCTGCCACCTTGACGTCGAAGCCGCCATCACCTGCCCTGATACCCGACTGCTCGGTCACGCTGTTGTACGTGCTGTCGATGTTGCTCTTCGCGTAGCTAAGGTTTCCGCTTGGCGCGGTGCCGAGGGTGGCGCTGCCCCCGACCTGCTTGTGGTTCGACGTGTAGGTGCTACGGTCTTGCAGACTCTCGATATCGAGTACGCCACCGGTAGCAACTGTCACTTGAGGTGCGGACACGATGCCGCCTTTAATCGTGGTGTCTGCACCTGATTGCAAGGCTACGCTCTGACCACCGTTAATCTCGGCGTAAGTCCAGCGTTGGTCTTGGCCGTCAACATTGCCGCGTCCCCGGCTTGCCGAGGCGTTGACCCCCATGCCGCCTTTGCTATCCAGTATCACGCCTAAGCTGCTACTTGAATTGCTGTTGCTGCTAGTTTTGGTTTGCGTGTTACTCGCGGCCTGTAATTTGAGCGCGTGCTCGGCGATCAGTTTTACTTGCTGGTTTGCAGCGATCTGACTGCCTTGTAGGGTGAGATCGCTGTGCGCTTGATCGCCCAAGGCGGTAATCGTCACATCGCCACCGGCACCGACGGTGGATGCCACGGCTTCGCTATTGCGCACCACGGTGCGGCTATCGCTCTTTGCTGTGCCGAGACTCATCGATAGCTGAATGCCACCCAGCTTGTCGACGACATTCGTATCGCGGGACGTTACCTTACCGGCTGCGTCGTTGCCTGTGCTGATCTGGTTAGGTTGGCCGTTGATGGTGTCACCTTGACCGGCCATCACCGCATCAACCGCATTCTTTGTGGCCAGTGCCGTATTAGCTGCGGCAAGTACCTTCATACGGCTGTCAGTAGTGTTTGACGCCGCTTCGCTCATCACTTTTGCGGTTTGTACGGCGGTGACGATGGGGTTGGACACCGCCACCGTTAGGCCACTTTGCCGGAATTGCGTTTCAGAGACGGTTGTCTCGCTATTAAGAGCTTCTGCGATAACAACTTTGCGAGCTTCGATGCTCACATCACCCCTCGGTGCGATGATATTGCTACCGGTTTGTGTGAACGTATCTCCGGCCTTGATAACTACATCGCTTTGGGTACTACCCACGGTGGATGCGGATGCTGTTTTTACAGCAGCGTCGATGTTGGTTTTTAGGCTGCGGGTACCTATTGTTACGCCGAAGCCGCCAGAGCTCATCAGACCTGAGGTTTTTTTCTGATGTAGGTGCGTCTCATGGTGTGTGTCAGTAACTGCTTCGACATTGATGTGGCGTGCCGCATCAAGCACGGTGCCATTGGTACTGGCGATACCGCTACCGCTGATCTTGATGTCTTGCCCTGTCTGTACACTCACCCGGTTGCCTGATAACAGCGAACCTTGCTGCGTCGTTTGGTCGAGCGTATCGCGTGAACTGTAAGTGGTCCTAGACAGGAAGCCGCGACGGGTATGGCGGTGTGATTCGTCGACGCTGATTTGTGACTCTGACGTACCCAGCGCCACATCACGAGTGGCATTGAGTTGGATGTCGCCATCACGTGTAGTGATCTGTGTGCCGCGTGTGAGGATATCGCGACCAGCGATGATATCCACTGAGCGTGCCGTATCGATGGTGGAGGCTATGTCGGTTCGGCTGGATTCACGTCGATTATTACCGCCACCCCAGTTCACGCTTTCGCTGTGCGTTTCGGTGACCGTGTCGAGACGAACGTCATTACCTGCCACAAGCAAGACGCGACCGGCGGGTGGCTCTGTAATAGTCGTGCTATTTGGTGCAGCAGACTGCCCCTGTTGGATCTTTGCACCCTTCAGCGTCAAGTTATGACCGGCAGCGACCACCGTTTGTCCATCGTCATCGCTCAGGTAGAGCCCTGCGATACGGTCGACATCGGAACGACTACCTTGTGCATTTGATGAGCTGTGCGTGGTCGAGGATATCGTGATGTCATTACCGGCGGTTAGCACCAGCGCATCCTCGGCCCGAATCTGGCCCCCGAGGTTGTTTATGTCTTGCGCGACATTGACCTTCAAGCTTCCCCCGGCGATGCTGCCACCGAGGTTGTTGATATTGGCGGCACTCAGGTTTACGAGCCGCCGTCCGGCGATAGTGCCGCCATTCGTTAGATCGCCCTTGAGTGATAGCTTCACCTGATCACCACCCAACAAGGCGCCATCCGGTGTTAGATCGCCATTGCGCACCTGTACATACACCTGCGGCACTAAGGCACGCGTGATCTGGCCGTTGGGTAGCGTGACATCCTTCTCGACCAGCCAGACAATATCGCTGGTCAGCGCAGCCATCTGCTCTGCGGACAAGGCGATGCCCGGCCGTAGCTGATGCGCTTGCGCAAAAGTGATTGCCTTATCCATCAATGCCTGAAACTGTGCCTCGTCATTCGCGTAGGCAGGTAAGAATCGACGGCCAGTCAGTTGCGCAATTTGTTCACGCACCAGCCTTTGCTCGTAAAAGCCATCGCCGATTCGCTTCTGCATCTGCTGTGGATCGAGTGCTAGTAGTTTCAGCAAGTAGTCGGAGCTTAGCCATTGCTTGTAGTTCGTAAAGCGCGGATCGGTTTCAACAAGATAGCCCCGAGTTTCGGGCGCGGCGCGGTACAGACTACTGGTTGGCAGGGTCGCAGTAAGGTTGATATTGCGAGTTAATTGTCCACCACTGTTACTGATGTCGACGACACGCGTTGGTACCTGCTTAGTCTGATCTTCGTAACCCACTACACCTAATGAAATGCTTTGTATCAGCGGCGGTGGTTCATAGCCGGCCTCACTCACGCCGGTCGAATCACGGCCTTTTTTGCGGTTGCGCCAGAATGATTCGACAACACCCGTATCCGTTGTAGTTCTGGTTCCCGTCGCATCAATGTTATTTAGGGTGGTGACCTGTACATCAAGATCTTTACCAGCCAGGATGCGGCTCTTGTCATTCGTTAGTGTTTCGCCCCGTACCCGCAAATTACCGCCGGCAATGATCTGTGCGGGCGTCGAGGTATCGGTAACATCCTCGGTGACGTTACGGTGATATTGGTAGCGTAGCCATTGCTCGTAATTACCTTCTGGGGTGTGTAGATGATATGACTCGTCAATGTAGAGGTATACATTCGGCGTTCCCGGCAGGTAGCGATTGCGTGACCCCACCCCAGCAAGTTCGACAATAGATTCGTTCTGAGTGGTCTGAAGGCGCGTACTGTGATGCATGTTGATATTGCGGACTTCATCGACGGCCAGAACCATATCGCCGCTCGCCTCGATATTGGCGCTTAGGTTGTCGAGCCGTCGGGCCTGTCCGACGGCATGATTTTCCGTATTGAGATGACGCCCAATCGTGAGATCGCCATCGCTGTGGAGTAATGCGCCTTCACGGTTAGTAATCTGGCTGGCACCGATATCCAGCCTTGATCTGGCAGCGATCACAGGTGCTGCATTACCGGCGGTACCATCAGCAGCATTACCGCTATCGTTCAGTACAACGTCCGCGCGAAGTGCGACATAGTCACCATAGATGCGACCAGTGCCAAGATTTTTTATCGTCGTGCTATTCAACAGCACATCGCTGCCGTTAATCAGACCTCGATTGATAAGTGCATGTGGCGCCGTGGCGTTCAGCCTGACGGATTGTGCCTCGAGTGATCCATCGATCTCATTGTTGATTTTATGGGCGCTCACCGACAGCAACTCCCCGGCAGCGATCGCTGCGTGGATATTGACCGTACCAGTGGTGCTAAAGCTTAGATTTCGGTTTGCGGCGAGCGCGCCGTAGTGATCGTAGTCTTGCGTGAGGTGAATATCGATATCAGTTTCACCGAGCACTTCGCCATTGCCAGAAAGTGCGGCCGCGTCAACCGATACGAGTTGACCTGCGATCAGGGTACCACCGGCATTCTTGATTTTTAGTGCACGCGCCTCGGCAGCAGAATCGCTTACCGACAACCGACCGCCTGCAGCGATTACCCCGCCGCGATTGTCGAGGTCGCCAGCGACTTCGAGTGATGCATCTCCACCCGCATGAAGTGTGCCGTGATGGCTGATGCCCTGCGCAGCGCCAATGTGGATCAACCCAGCGCTCGCAATGGTGCCGGTTAATTCAAGTCGCCCCCCCGACGTGATTCGGATCTCGTCCGCACTACCGCCAAGTGTCCCGGCATTGCGTACGCCGACACCCGCTTCGGTGCCTACGAGCCAGATCTTGCCTGCATACATCCCGCCCAGCGTGCTGACATCGATAGCGAATTTCGGCTTGTTATCGGTCTGGATAAAGGCCGTCGTGTGCAGATCTCTGGCGCGTACCTCATTGCTACCAGCGATGACATTGAGCTGACGGGCACGCAGCGAGGCATTGACTTGCACGGCGCGTGCAATTACGTCGGTGAAGTCCATGGTTTTGGCATCAAGCCCATCTCCACTAAAGCTGACTGTTCCTTTTCGGACCAGATAGCTATCAAGATTGCCGCTAGTGCTGTATTGCGGGACGCCGGTGGTCAGCGTCGCGCGGCTCGCATTGATGAAACCGCAGCCATCGCAACTAATGCCTGATGGGTTGGCGATGATCAGTCTTGCAGCTTGACCAGCAATCTCGACATACCCGTGTAACAGGCTCGGATTACTGGAATTGATTTCATTCACGATGACTGAAGCGGGTCTGTTGAGCAACGGGTTAGCCTGCACCCAACCACCGAGCGAGGTTTGGACCGGTTGATTGGCATTGTTCAGGATTGCACCATTACTCTGCACATCAAACTGACTGAATGCATTACGGGAGACACCGGCCGCAGTTGGCGTTTGAATGTGTACCATCGGTACGCCGTTGGCTGCTGAGCTAACGATTGCCTGGCGGGCGGCAGGCGCCGCGGCGTCGGGAATAATTTGGGCGTACGCGAGAACGGGCAGTAGTGTCGTCGACACCAGACCAGCCAGTGCGGTACCGGCAAACAAGCGCGGCCCACTACCAGCAGCACTATGACTTGGCGTGGTCTCGGCCACCGCCATTAAGAGGCCCCGCGCGCGGTTGAATACGAGGCGATAGCAAAGTTGGTTCATGTCAGTATCTCTGATTCAGGGGGAGGAGACTTGGGCGGGACGTCATTTTTCGAGTGAAGAACGATCGGCCGAGCTGCGAACCATGCATCGGCTTCAATGCGATTGATGGCAATGCCATGACAACGCTTGATACGAAAGCCACGCTCTAAGCCACGGTGGTACAAGTAGCGCATGCAATGCGTCGGAAATAATTGCCGTTGTAGCAGGCGCCAAATCGATGCCGTGTGACCGAACGGCGCAATCCAGTCGATGATCCATTGACGCTCGCCGCTGGCCCAGTCGGCGGGCGTTATCGCTGCGTGCGCCCCGTTGAGGTAGGTGTTTTCTGCAGCCTCAGAAAAGTTCGCCCACGATAAATAGAACACCGGGCGATCGCCCTCGGTAGCGAGCAGGAATTGCCGGTGCGCGATGGCTGGCAAAAGCAAAGTCGATAGCCACTTGAGTGGCGTCTCGCGGCGCGTGCTGGTCTGCATCCAAAGCCAGCTAGCAGCGCCGAAGACTTCTGCTTCACGCCAGTCCTGTTGTAGCAAGCCGGGGGCGATTACCCAAAGACCGGGAGCGGAGGCGAAATGCATGGTCGCTGCCGTTAGTACGACCAGCTGAGGCTGAAACCGACATTCAGCCCATGCGTTGGAAAGCCGTCGGGCGCTGACAGTGCGCGACCGGCAAATAGGTCATACGCCAAACCATGCGTACCACCGCGTATACCCAGAGCCACACCGGCGAGGTGTTTGCCGATAAGTTGTTCGCTATGACGGCCACGTACCTCGCCATAGTCAAGACCGAGATAAGCCTCTTGGGCCGATCCACCTAGCGACCAGCCGAGATCGTTGCGCACTAGCCAGCCACAATCAGCTGAAAGCACGCGTTGCTCGTCGAAACCGCGTACCGAGAAGCGGCTGCCGATACTGAACCGGTCTTGCGGCAGTAACGAGGTCCAGGCTTGTTGCGCGCGCATCGCCACCGCATAGCGCAAGCGCTGCTGTGCAAATACGATAGGCTGGTTATACAGTGCGCCAACCAGAAGAATTTGTGGCCGCGTACTACCCTCAACATCCTCGTTCAGCAGCGGGTAGCGACCAAGCATGCTGGTGCCCTGCCGAAAACCCGCGTTCAGGTCGAGCGTTGCGTCGCCCAGTACGTGTCGATGCGTAAGCCCCGTTTCCCAGCCACCCAATTGGCGCCGCTGTACCAAGATCTCCAGATCGCCCACAAAATTGCGTGATTGCTTCGCCCATGCGCTTAGATAAGCAATCGTTTTACTGCTAGCACCACGCGTGAGGATGCGTGATAGCTTCAGTTCTTGATTCGCGCTGTCGCCGCTATAGACCGTGGTCCCGCTTGTATCAGCAATCGGTTGTCGATAGTGGCTTCTGCCAACAGTCACTCCCAGCAGCCAATATCCGAGCGGCAGCGAATAATGAACCGTGTTGCCATTGGTGCCGCGTGAGCCAGGCGATTGCTCGTGCAGACTATGGTTGAGGCTGACATAAAAAAGATCATTCAATGTCAGTGCGTGGTCATACGACAGTGTTAACGCACTTTGATAGCGGCCAGTCGATTCAAGCCCCGAGTTATCAGCATACAGATTGACTCGAAAAGGGAAACTCTGGCGCCACTGGATCACAACATCGCTATAGCCGGGTTGAGCATCCTTACCGTCGGCAGGTTCTATACGGATGTCTGCTTCCGCGCTCGGTACACGTTTTAAATTCTCCAGCGCTTGCTCAATCGCGCGCAGGTTCAGCAAGTCTCCCGGCTGTACGGGTATCGCATTCCACAGTGTTGCGCGGGTCGACGTACCTTCGGCGAGACGTATCGCACGTATACGTCCCGGAATCAGAGTTACAGTAAGTACACCTTGCGTCAGATCTTGCGGACCGGTCAGCACGCGCGTCGTGACATAGCCGCGACGTACCAGCTCATTCTGCATACGTCGGACCGCAATACCAATCCCAGTCGCGCCAATACAGCGGCCGCTAATCGCATCATGGCTACCGTCAGCGGCGCGGTTGGCAGAATCGATCAGATCAGTAAAACGCGCTGACATGTCGCCAACCAAAGCTATGCGCTGAATCACCAAGCAAGGTGATTCATCTACCGGAAGGCGGGCAGTGAACGGGACTGGCGAGGGCTGTAATCGAATATCAGGACGCGATTCCAGTTGCTGACGCAATTGGAATTCACGCTCCTGCTGACGCTGCAATTGTGGGTCATTCAGGCTGGCATCCGCCAGCGCTTGCCCCACCGCTGCAGCGGAAAAAAATGTAGCGCACAGCGCGCCATATACGGAAAAAATTCTGCGCATTGAACAATCGGGGAAAGCGTGAAATCACTACTTCTCGCCAATTCGCTTACCAATACGGCAGCGGGAGAGGCGTCCCGATTGTTCAGCACGCAAAAAAAAGAAAAAAGATGTTTAGTAACGGAAATTACTAAAATTAGTTTGAATTATCGTGTTGCCGAAAAAAGTGTTGTGATTATGCGTAAACCAATACAACTAGTTTGCGATAAACGGACGAGAGGAACGTCAATCACTTGCGCGATAGCTAGCGTAGCCTTTCGCGCGCAATTCACAGGCTGGACAATGGCCGCAGCCATAACCCCATTCATTTAACTGGCCACGCTCTCCGAGGTAGCAGGTGTGCGTCTCATGACGAATCACTTCGATGAGTGATTCGCCGCCGAGTTGATCGGCTAATTGCCAAGTGGCGGCCTTATCCAGCCACATGAGGGGTGTTTCAAGACTAAGCGATGTGTTCATGCCGAGACGCAAAGCCGATTGCAATGCGCGCAGGGTCTCGTCGCGACAATCTGGGTAGCCGGAGTAATCGGTTTCGCACATGCCACCGATCAGCACACTGATGCCTCGTCGGTAGGCCAGAGCTGCCGCCAGCGTGAGAAACAATAGATTTCGGCCGGGTACAAAGGTATTCGGCAAACCATCAGCTTGCATCGTGATCTCGCTGTCACGTGTCAGTGCAGTTTCTGATATCTGACCGAGTACTGACAAATCCAGAATGTGATCTTCACCTAGTCGTGTCGCCCAGTCGGGCGCTAGCGTACGTAAGGTCTCGAGGATCTTCGGCCGCACCGATAACTCAATTGCATGGCGCTGCCCGTAGTCAAAACCTAGTGTCTCTACATGCGCATAACGTTGTAATGCCCAAGCAAGACAAGTGGTGGAGTCTTGTCCGCCAGAGAACAGCACGAGCGCGGCATTGGTCGAGAGATTCATTGAATTATTTCATTCGATCGATTTATCTTTTTGAGCTGCTGAGTACAGATGATCACATACGCGCTACTTGGCACTGATCTTCGATAACGATAGCTCGACGCGGTTGCCCTTCTTATCTTCATGGAGTAGCCGCACTGGATACCACTGACGTTCCGGCGAAAGCCAGAGATCAAAATGCTTATCAATACTTTGGTTGTCAGGCACGATGGATAAGCGCCATGCACTGACCTCGCCATCGGGTAGCTTAAG
>JACCDP010146780.1_pt1 | contig 10158 bp, 9 predicted proteins | sample 7445841 | NCBI WGS metagenome assembly JACCDP01 (sample SAMN15323441, study PRJNA562643) | freshwater metagenome | isolation source: river surface water | place: USA:Blue River Watershed | collected 2017-08-17
CCAACTAATTTTATAGATTACTGAATTAATGTATTTTTGCGACCCAAAATGGAGGGTATAGCTCAGTAGGTTAGAGCGACAGTTTGTGGCACTGTAGGTCGTGGGTTCGAGACCCATTACTCTCCCCAAAAAAACCTATCACTTAATTGAGATAGGTTTTTTCTTTAAATCAAGTTTATGTTGCATTTAATTATTCTAATGGTTTTGTTCGCCGGTTTGGCTTGGTTGATTAGCTGGGGCATGGTAGCCATCTTATTTTATCCAACAAAAACCATTTTTGGTTGGCAGGCACCATTGATTGGATGGGTCCAAAAAATAAACTTAAACGATTTGTTGCATGAAGAAAAATTAGATACACAATTAGACAAAGTAATGCCAATCATTGATGAAAAATTAGACGATTTTTTTCGCAATAGATTAACCGAAAAATTACCCATGATTTCCATGTTTATTGGGGATAAAACCATACAACAATTGAAAACTGTATTTATGGAAGAATTAAGACAAATGTTTCCAACTTTAATGCAATCATTTGCTTCCAATATGCAGAGAGACCTACTTAAACAATTGGAACATCAATCTATGGAGAAAATAAAAACGCTTGCATTGAAAGCTACTACCCCTCTCAGAAAAATAGCCATTTTCGTTGGTTTAATTTGGGGCATCATCGCCTACTTGATTTTGAACCTTTTTTAAACTGCTATGTTACTTCTTAAAGCTGTTTAATTACCGCTCATACCATACAGACTCCTTTGTTCCAAAAGAAGCCTGATATTTGCCCCCTGATTAAACTGGTTTAACGAATACTAGTCCAACTAGAGAATAAAAAAATTATGAAAAATATACTATTGATTTTCACGTGTTTATTGACATTTCAATTAACCAGTATTGCACAAATTCCTGGAGGAGCGAGACCAGGTGGCGGAAATATGAATATGGGCCATTTTTATGGTAAGGTCGTGGATGCCAATAAGAAAGGTATTGACGGCATCACCATTCAATTAAAAAGCAACAAATTTGATCCTGCCACAAAAAAAACAACTGAAGTGATCTTAGGCACCATGATTAGTGCTAGCAATGGAGACTTTAGTTTTGAAAACCTACCCATCATGGGTGCTAGTTTTAAACTTGTATTCACAGGGATTGGATATATGAAACTAGAAAAGCCAGTAAGCTTTAATATCAAAATGAACGGTGGCCAAAGTATGCAAGAGATGATGGCCATGGTGGATAAAGATTTAGGGAATATTAAGTTAGAAGAAAATCCTAATGAACTAGCTAGTGTTACAGTTACCTCTACTGCAAAGCCTCAATTCGAAATGGGCATTGATAGAAAAGTATTTAATGTGGACAAGAACCTAACTAGTACTGGTCAAACTGCGGTAGAAGTAATGAAAAATATCCCCAACTTAAATGTGGATATTGATGGTAATGTAACATTGAGAAATGCTACCCCTACATTATTAATTGACAATCGACCTACTACTTTGACAATGGATCAAATTCCAGCAGACATTATTGACAGAGTGGAAATTATTACCAACCCTTCTTCTAAGTATGATGCAACAGGTGGTAATGCAGGTATTTTAAATATCGTATTAAAAAAGAACAGAAAAAACGGTTATAATGGAGGCATTAGAACTGGCATTGACATGAGAGGTAAATTCAACGGTGGAGGTGATATCAATTTAAGAGATAACAAAATCAACTTCTCTGCAAATGCCAATGTGAATGGTAGAAAATCTATTGGTACATCAGAAAACATCAGAGAAATTTTGGGTGCTTTGAACCCAACAAGTATCAATACCATTAACAATAGTACGAGCAACGGTAGTTTCAACTTCTTTAGAACTGGATTAGATTATTTACCAGATAATCGAAATACTTTCTCATTATATGGTAATGTAGTTAAAGGAAGTTTCAACAATACCGGAAACCAAGAGATTGATTCAATATTATCTGGTAATACAAAAGCCTACTATTTAGACAACAATTCACATTTTGAATTTTTAAATAAAGGTGGTCAATTAAGTTACAAGCATTTATTTGCCGAAAAAGGACATGAGATTAGCACAGATTTCAACTACAATGAATCTGAATCTAGTAACTGGTCTACTATTAATTCAACTATTTTGAATCAAAGAAGTGAAGGTGTAGGTAATAATAAGAATTACACCTATAATTTAGATTACGTAAGAGAATTCAAAAACGAGATGAAGTTTGAGACAGGTGTAAGATATAATTTCAGAAGTGAGTACAATAAGAGAGACCAATTTAGAAATGATATTCTTTTAACCAATATCAGTAATCCATATAATTATGATGAAAAAACATATGCGGCATATAGCAATCTTGGTTTTAAGAAAAATAATTTTAGTTACCAATTGGGTTTAAGAGCTGAAAGTAGAGATTATAATGGGGCAATTTTAAATACAAGAGGGGCAGATTCTTTAAAATTTAGAAACACCTACCCAATTAGCTTATTCCCAAGCGCATTTATCAACTACAAAAAGAATGATAAAGAAGATTTTCAATTAAACTATTCAAAGAGAATTAGTGCTCCTAACTTCTTCCAGTTATTACCTTTCCCTGATTATAGTGATCCTCAAAATATCCAAATTGGTAACCCTGGTTTAAAACCTCAGTTTACCCATTCTTTTGAAGTAGCTTATAATAATGCATATAAAAAGGGATCCAACTTTTTAGCAACAGCCTACTATAAATACAGTACTGATTTAATCACCAACTATGTTTATAGAGACATCAATCGTGCAAGTAGCAATGGAGATAGTGCATTTTTTACCTCTTATATCAATGCCAATACTGCAACGGTATATGGCTTAGAGTTAAGCAATAAAACAGCAGTGACCAAATGGTGGGATTTAAACCTAAGTTTTAACTTATTCAAATCTGCTATTGAAGCAACCATACCTGGTCAAAATGTAAACAATGATTTAACCAGCTGGTTTAGCAAAATGAACAATAGCTTTAAATTATCAAAAACCTTGACCTTCCAATTTAGTGGACAATACCAAGCTAAAACAATCTTGCCTCCAGGTGGAAGCAATAGTAGAGGTGGTGGATTTGGTGGCCCTGGTGGAGGTGGTGGATTTGGCGGCCCACAATCAACTGCACAAGGCTATAATTTGCCAGTTTATGATTTTGACATGGCTATTAGAAAAGAATGGGCAATCAAAGGCGGTAATACTGCAAGTTTATCCTTTAGTGTAAATGATGTGTTTAAAACTAGAATTAATAAAACATATTCAGAAAGTGTATACTTCATTCAAAATCAAACAAGAGTTAGAGATCAACAATTCTTTAGATTGAACTTCTCTTACCGTTTTGGTAAATTTGACATGAACTTATTGAGAAGAAAAAATAATAAAATGGAAGAAGGCGGAGGGGGCATGGATCAAATACCTCAGTAGTTTATTTCTGAGTCTTTCCTTCTAACATGGGAACAAAAGAGAATTCGTCAAAGGATTCTCTTTTTTCTTTTCCATCCTTTTTCTTGGTTAATCTTAACATTCTTTGTGTGGTATCAGACTCATCCAATGGAATCACCATTTTGCCACCTGTTTTCAATTGTTGCCATAATTTTTCAGGAATAGCAGGTGCTGCAGCTGTTATTAAGATCTTATCAAATGGCGCAAATTCAGCTAGTCCCTCAAAACCATCCCCAAAATGAAAATAGATAGAAGGATATTGTTCTTTAAATATATACTTTGCGGTTTGATCAAATAATTGTTTCTGTCTTTCAATGGTAAATACTTTAGCACCCATTTGAGCCAATACAGTGGTTTGATACATACTACCCGTGCCTATTTCCAATACCTTATCTCCAGGTTGAATCTCCAATAATTGTGTTTGATAAGCTACAGTATAGGGTTGTGAAATAGTTTGATCCGCTGCAATGGGAAATGCCCTATCTTCATAGGCTATTCGATCAAATGCTGAATCTAAAAAGAAATGTCTGGGGATAGAACCAATGGCATCCAAAACAGCAGTATCAGTAATACCTTTTTCTTTCAGTAAATTAACCAATTGCTTTCTTAAGCCTTTATGCAAATAAGCATCTTCTAATTTTCGCATGCGATTAATTTAATTGCATACTTTTAATGATGCCCTGAATTTTACCTTCTAACTGATTGAATTTTTCGTCAAAAGCAGCTTTATTTTCAAGTGTAGTATTCACACTAAAATAAAATTTAATCTTTGGTTCTGTTCCACTAGGTCTTGCAGAAATCTTACTACCATCTTCTGTTACAAATTGTAATACATTGCTCTTAGGTAATTGAATAGTCCAAGTTTCACCTGTTAGTAAATTGGTTCCTTTTTGTAATTCGTAATCCAATAAAGTGACCACTTTAGCACCATTGATCATTGCAGGAGGATTATTTCTGTATCCTTCCATCATGGATGCAATTTCCTGCTGACCATTCATGCCTTTCTTAGTGATACTAATAAGGTTCTCATAATAAAAACCATGTTGTATATATAAGTCAATCATTTTATCAAACAAGGTTCTACCCTTACTCTTTTCATATGCTGCCATTTCACAAAGTAAAGCCACTGCACTAACAGCATCCTTGTCTCTAATTTGATCTCCAATCATTAAGCCAAAACTCTCTTCCCCACCAATGATATAATTTTCTTTGCCTTCTTTTTCTTTGATCAATTCTGCAATCCATTTAAATCCTGTTAATACATTATAACAATTTACTTGGTTTTGTTTCGCTACCTGATTAATCATTTCAGAAGTTACAATCGTCGTAATGACCATATCATTGGGTTGTGCAATCCCTTTTGCCTTTCTTGCCTCCATCATATAGGCGAAAGCCAATACGGCTGTTTGATTGCCATTCATTAACACCCATTCTCCTTTATGATTTTTAACACCAATACCTACTCTATCTGCATCAGGATCGGTACCCAACAAAATATCCGCATCCAAAGCTTTTGCTTTAGCAAGTCCAATAGCCATAGTTTCACTTTCCTCAGGATTAGGATATCCCACTGTTGGGAAATTACCGTCAGGAGTAGATTGTTCTTCAACCACAGTTACATTTTCAAATCCAAACTCATTTAATACTCTTGGCACCAGTGTAATGCCAGTTCCATGTATAGGAGTGTATACAATTTTTAAATCTTTTTGTGCAGCAATGACTTCTGGATATACACTCAAGGATTTTAACATCTTGATATATGCATCATCCATTGAAGCTCCCATCAAATGAATATTCGCATCTCCACCAGTCCATTTTACATCATCAACTGATTGAATAGCTTCTACTTCTATGATAACATTTTTATCATGAGGAGGCACTAATTGACCTCCATCATTCCAATATGCTTTATATCCATTATATTCTTTTGGATTATGAGATGCAGTACAAACCACACCTGCTTTACATCCTAAATGTCTGATAGCAAAACTTAATTCTGGAGTTGGTCTTAGGGTTTCAAAAATATGCACTTTGATCCCGTTGGCAGCAAATACCTGGGCAGTGGTTTCTGCAAAAAATCTTGAATTGTTTCGGCTATCATGTCCAATAGCTACACTAACAGTTTGATTTGGATAGGTCTTCAATAAATAATTAGCAAATCCTTGAGTAGCCATACCAATGGTATATTTATTAATTCTGTTCGTTCCAACACCCATAATACCTCTTAACCCACCAGTTCCGAATTCTAAATTCTTATAAAAGGATTCTTCTAATTCAGATGGATCAGTGTTTTGTAATTCCTTGATGGTATTTTTAGTTGCCTCGTCATAATTTCCGTTTAACCAAGTGGCAATTTTCTGTGTTGTTTCTGGACTCATATCCTAGGATTTATAGACATTTATTGGTAATAGCGGCAATTTAAATAATTCCCTTTAAAGTTGTGTATTATTTGAGGGTATTTTGGCTTAATTGCTTGCCAAAATGGGTTAAATTTGTCTTTGTTGTTCATTACAATTAAAAACAGCTTATGGCATGGATTGCTGAAATCATTTTTGGTCTAATTACAATAGGGTCCTTCTTTTTATTTGGAAAGAATTTATGGGCTATCAGAAAAAATATTTTATTGGGTAAGCCGGCGGATTTGTCTGGCGATACAACTGAAAGATGGAAACAGGTTGCTCTATTGGCATTTGGTCAACAAAAAATGTTTAAAAATCCATTAGTAGCCATTTTGCACTTATTTGTTTATGTAGGTTTTATCATTATCAATATTGAATTATTAGAAATTATCGTTGATGGCCTTACTGGAAAACATAGAGCTTTTGCTCCGCTTTTAGGAGAATGCTATGATTTACTCATTAATAGTTTTGAAATATTAGCTGGTTTGGTATTATTTGCTGTAATGATATTTTTTATTAGAAGAAATTTCTTGACCATTAAAAGATTAATCAGCAAAGATTTAAATGGATGGCCAAGATCTGATGCCAATATTATATTGATTATTGAAGTGGTATTAATGAGTTTGTTTTTAACCATGAATGCTGCCGACCCAGCAACCAATTTCATTGTATCTTCCCATATTAAACCATTGTTCAATGGATTGAATGAAAATCAATTGGCTACTATTGAACATACTGCATGGTGGATACATATAGTGGGTATTTATGCATTTATGAATTACCTGCCTTACTCCAAGCATTTACATATTATTTTGGCCTTTCCTAATGCTTATTATGCTTCTTTAGAACCTAAGGGTAAGATGCACAATATGGAATCTGTTCAAAATGAAGTATTGTATGCTATGCAACCAGAGCTTGCTCCTGCAGGCGCTGCTGCTCCAGACAAATTTGGCGCGAAAGATGTAATGGATTTAAGCTGGAAGAATTTAATGGATGCCTATAGTTGTACAGAGTGTGGTAGATGTTCAGCAGCATGTCCTGCCAATCTAACTGGGAAATTATTAAGTCCAAGAAGCATCATGATGAAAACCCGTGATAGATTAGAAGAAGTTGGAAAGCAAATTCAAAAAGATCCTAGTTGGAAAGAAGATGGCAAGTCTTTATTACACGATTATATTTCTGTGGAAGAATTAAGAGCATGTACCACCTGTAATGCATGTGTGGAAGAATGCCCTGTAAGTATCTCTCCTTTAGATATTATCATTGAATTAAGAAGATCTTTAATTATGGAAGAAAGCAATGCCCCAGCAGAATGGAATGGCATGTTTAGTAATATTGAAAATAATTTTGCTCCATGGAAATTCTCTCCAGATGATAGAGATGCCTGGACCAATCAAGCCTAATAGTAATTATATGAAAGTAGCAACAATGGCAGAATTTCTTGCCGCTGGTAAAGAACCAGAGGTATTGTTTTGGGTAGGATGCGCAGGCAGCTTTGATCAAAGAGCTCAAAAAATTACTAAAGCATTTGCCACTATTTTGGATAAAGCTGGGGTGGAATATGCGATACTTGGTAAAGAAGAAGCTTGTACTGGAGATCCTGCAAGAAGAGCCGGAAACGAATTCATGTTTCAAATGATGGCTTATCAGAATATTCAAGTAATGAATGCCTATAATATTAAAAAGATTGTAACTACCTGTCCGCATTGTTTTAACGTTTTAAAAAATGAATACTCTGCATTAGGAGGCAATTATGATGTTATCCATCACACCACTTTCTTACAAGAATTGATAGAACAAGGGAAAATAAAATTCACTGATAGCAATGAATGGAAAGGAAAAAGCATTGCTTATCATGATAGCTGTTATTTAGGAAGAGCGAATGATATTTATGAAGCCCCTAGAAAAGTATTAGAGAGTTTGGATATGGAACTTCGTGAAATGAAGCGTTGCAAATCTAAAGGACTTTGTTGCGGAGCGGGTGGAGCGCAAATGTTCAAAGAAGAGGAAAAAGGAGATAAAAGAATTAATACCGAAAGAGCAGATGAGGCCATTGCAACAAAAGCATCCATGGTAGCTAGTGCTTGCCCTTTTTGTAATACCATGATGACAGATGGTATTAAAAATAGAAATGAAGAAGTAAAAATGGATGTATTAGATATTGCGGAAATTGTTGCTCAAGCAATCCAATAAGCCCTTACATTGGAAGAAATAAATTTAAAAAATGATGGTTGATCTAGCTACTATATTACCTGAAGACTTTCACCCACAATCTAAATTATGGGTATATCAATCTAACAGAACTTTTACCATGGGTGAACTATTTGCTATTGAGCCCGTATTAGAAGCTTTTGTAGACAACTGGAAAAGCCATGGCACAGATGTAAAAGGATTTGCTACAGCATTATACGGTCAGTTCATTATAATGATGGCAGACGAAGCGGTTACAACAGTGAGCGGCTGCAGTACAGATAGCTCTGTAAGAGTAATTAAAGAAATTGAGAAAATGACTGGGGTACAAATGTTTAATAGAGAATTATTAGCATTTTGGGTAAAAGATAAAGTACAAACTATTCCACTAGCACAAGTTGGATATGCTTTAGAAAATGGCTTGTTATCTCCTAATACTTTGTATTTTAATAATTTGGTGAACAATAAAGCTGATATGGAAGCCAATTGGATGCAACCCATTCAGGATAGTTGGTTAGGGAAAAAATATTTAAAATAGCATGATGAAAACAGTTTACGCAATACCCAATTGTAATACCGTTAAAAAAGCTTTGGATTGGTTAAAAGCCAATAAAGTGAATTTCGAATTTCATGATTACAAGAAAAAAGGAATCACTGCAACCCAATTAACGAATTGGTGTAAACAAATTGGATGGGAAGCATTGATCAATAAAAAAGGGGCTACTTGGAGACAATTGCCCAAAGAAATTCAAGAAAGCATCACTACTCAAAAAGCAGCCATTGCTTTGATGATGGAAAAGACCTCCATTATTAAAAGGCCTTTAATTGAAGAAGATGGAAAAATTCTTGCACTAGGTTTCGATGAAGCTGAATACAAAAAAGCCCTGAAATAATCAGGGCTTTTTAATATCTATATTGAAAAGACTACTTGATCTTCTCATTTAAAACTCTGGTTAAATCCTCTCCTCTTAAATCTCTTCCAATAACGACTCCATTAGGATCAATTAAGAAACTTGCAGGAATACTTTGAATACCAAATTGAACAGCCACAGCATTGTTCCAGTATTTTAAGTCACTTACATGTGTCCATGTTAAGCCATCTTTCTTAATTGCTTCCAACCATCTTGCCTTGTCTTGGTCTAAAGAAACACCCAAAACAGTGAAGTTCTTATTTTTAAATGCATTGTAAGTTTTTACCACATTAGGATTTTCAGCTCTACAAGGACCACACCAACTTGCCCAGAAATCTACTAATACATATTTACCTCTAAAAGAAGATAAACTCACAGACTTGCCATTGACATCATTTTGTTTGAAATCTGGAAGCACCGTTCCAATATTACCAACACCTGCTGTAGCAATCGTTTTAGTAATATAATCAGCAAAAGGGCCAGTCTTCGCTGCACCACTTAATAAATCATAGTAAGTGCCTAAGTTTTCTTTTACTGCTGGTACAAAATTAGTTACCTGCAATAAAAATAAAGTAGATACTGGAGATTGGCTATTTGCCTTCATTAATTCAGTCAATGAATTAGCAATACCCGTTTCTCTTATAGTAACTTGTTTTAAAGCAGAATCCTTAGTTGCTCCTGTAGCTGTTGCGCCTACATTTTTTGCTCCAAATAATCCCTCCATTTGAGGAGTCAATACTTTCATATATTGTAAATAAAGATCCTGTGTAACAGAACCTTGATAGATCATATTTTTAGCATCTTTTAAATCTCCTGAAATGCTTAATTGATCATTACCAACAAACATGGGAATTTGCGCTTGCATTCCGGCAAAAGAAACCACAAATATTCCTGGAGAACCAACCGTTGCTTTTAATTGAAAAGCACCTCCAGTCACTTTTGCTGAATCCACTACTTTATTGGCCATACCATCAATTAAACTTACCATTGTATTATCAGGCACATTTTTAAGATTCGCTGTGATATGTAAACCCTGAGCCATGATGGTTTGAAAACCTGCCATAGCAATGAAACCAAAAATTATTTTTTTCATTGTGTTTTGATTGAATAGTCAAATATAAGCAATTATGCCTTATGCCTTTTCTCCAATTCTTTGGTGATATCGGATAAGCTAAAGCCTTTGGCTTGTAGTAAAATAAGGTAATGAAA
>JACCDP010709418.1_pt1 | contig 10157 bp, 9 predicted proteins | sample 7445841 | NCBI WGS metagenome assembly JACCDP01 (sample SAMN15323441, study PRJNA562643) | freshwater metagenome | isolation source: river surface water | place: USA:Blue River Watershed | collected 2017-08-17
CGCAGGGCCGGCGCAGTGCTACGTAGTAGCACAAGCCACAGTACAAAACCGAGCGCGGAGCCCCCGCCCGCAGGGCCGGCGCAGTGCTACGTAGTAGCACAAGCCACTAAACATACCGAGCCTTAAGATACTCTTCCAGATTCATTAGCTCAAGTACCTCACTTTCGCAACTCCACACGATTATGATTGAGCTGACCTTTTGATCAATTTTGATACGTACCCGATAATGCTTTTCCTCAAGGAGCTTCAGGATTGAGGAGTATACGAATAGCTGCGACTCGCGGTTGGAAAAGCCGTCCACTTTGAGTAGGTTTGGTAGCTGGACGACCATTTGTTGTTTGCCGCCGGAGTGCGCTATCAATATTTGATCATTAATGTACGACAAAATAGTGTTAGCCTCTTTGACGAGCTCACTATAGCTCTTGTCACGCTTCTTGAGTGAGTTTGCGTCAGGAATCGCGTCTTTGTTCACGTTCATATACTTATGTTTGTTTAGACACATGTACACGACGCAATCTTACCGAGCTTCCGATCATAAGTCGCTTATGTGGAGCTACCATATGCTTTTCGCCGCGGATTTCCAGCTCAAGCACTTTACCAGACCAACGAGCCTTTCCGAGCTCGCTTCCGTCCAGCTCCGAAACACGAATACAACCCGAGTAGTCAGTCCGCAGCCGCACAACGCGCTTTCCGGGCTCCAGCACCCAAAGCCCGTCATATTTTATACCGCGGAGTACAATCGTGTGATAGTAGAGTACAGCGGCCGCGGTAAGGACAAGCGCGCATAAAAGAAACAAGCTGACCGGCCGCCGCACCACGTGGACCGCCGCACTATCCGGATATCCTCCAGTTTGACCGATTTCAGTAGTACCGTCCGAGTACTTGCGTATTGTATACATATATCTTCCTAAAAGTGAATTTTTTAAAGGTTTAAACCTCATGGAGGACGCAATGATTACCATTCTACAGAGGACATTCTTATTGAATAATTCTATTTTTTGCGCGCCGGATCAAATTACACTCAAAAAAAATAGGCATCTAACCAAGCGCGGAGCCCCCGGTGTAGAGCTGCGTAGCAGCTCAAACCAAGCCGCTTGCGGCAGGCGCAGTCCTGCGTAGCAGGACAAGCCGAGCCTAAGACTTATACATTTCAGCGGATCCTTTTTCATAGTCGTCGTATAAGCTGTCCTTCTTTACAGTATTAGCATTATCGTGTGAGTGCATCACAACAAGAGACGCAATTTCAAGGCCGGTCAGCACCGCCGGATCAATCCTTGAGCACCATCGCTGAGCAATATCAGAAATCGTTGGACCAAGGTGATTCAGCTTCCATTCCAGCCGCACATCAAGCCCTGTCAGGTTGATCTTGCGGCCCATGAATTCATTGTCGCCGTCAAAGTAAGAGCCCAGCATCTTTGCGCATCCAAGAATAGCGGTCTTACCAAACTCAGTATAGCGGATCCGATTCATTTTACGCACGAGCAGCCCATGTACGCTTTTGATTTCCTCCATGCTACTACTGCGGCTGACAGTTGGTAATTCGTCTACGTCAGCCATATCAATGCGCTCAAGCGACTCCGCCATATGTTTGATCTTTTCAAGCATGTATAGCTTTTCGTCTTCGTCATATCCACTCACCTCGTCGTCCTCATAGTATTGCTTTTGAGCATGTGTATATCCGCTTCGTGGTGGAGGAGCGTAGTATTGCGGTTGCGGAGGCGGCTGCGGCATATGATATTGTTGCTGCGGAGGCATATGGTATTGCGGTTGCGGCGGCATTTGATATTGCTGTGGTTGTGGTATATGATATTGCTGTTGCTGCGGCAAAGCATACGACGACTCAATAGGAATATCCACTTGCTCAAACCCGGTGTCCGGCTCAGGCTGTCTAATTTGCGGCTGAAGCGGCTCTAATTGAAGACCAAGATCTTGTGAAATAGACTCAATATCACGCTCATATCGCTGATAAATGCTGTCGTCCTGAGGATCCTCGTCAAAGTCAGCCGTGTCGTCGTCCAAGAAGGAAGTCATGTCGTCGTCATTCATTATATCTACAAGTTGTCTTAAAGATATATATCCATGAATCCGCGCGGAGCTATTATAATAATTCTTATGATGTGTGTAGTAGCTTTTCACATGCTACACATTCCTATAACTACAACTGATCAGGTTTTAGGTTTCTACTTTGTCCTCATAGGAATGACAGATTTGTATTTAAACCAGATCCACAGCCGCTTTATTGCGACCAATAAAAAATGAATATGATATCATAGAGTATAGAATGGAGGAGAAAACATACGATTACTCGTCAGAAGATGAGACCAGCGAGCTTGATTACGCAATTGCGGATCATGTTGAGGAGACTTTTGGTCAGATGAATGAGCATGTTATTGAGCTTCAAAACTACTTGAAGCGCAACGCCCGCGCCCGCGAGCAGACCAGCGACCCTTTCAACATTACCGATCGTACTGTAGGCAGCTACTTTCTAAATGATGAGATCGTGAAGCAATTTATGGCCCGCCTCAGCAAGTGTATTGATAATGGAGCAAAAGTCAGCTACTCCGAGCGACAACTTGAGTACTCCGGGATCATGCTTGACTTGGATATCTACCAGCGCGACGAGACCTCATTCATGCACGCGGACTTCATGTGTGAGTTTGTCCAAGAGGTCTACGAAGTTCTCTTTGACCTCGTTGACCTTGACAGCTACAACAGCGCGGGTGGAGCTGTAACCTTTGCGATCCTCAAGCGATCCGAGGTCAGCTTTGACGCCGAAAAAGATTGCTTTAAGGACGGAATCCATATTCTTATTCCAACCGTCAAGATCACCAGACCGCTCAAGAAGTTCCTTATTGAGAAGATCCGCGATACTATTATGCCGCGCATGTTCAAAGACGTAAGCCTCACGGTCCGCTGTGAGGAGGTCATGGACGTAAACTCCGCTCACGTCAACGTATTCTTCTACCGAAATGCGCCTACAAAGACCAAGAAGCTATACAACTTATTCAAGGTGTATTCTTTGAAGAGAGGTGCGCGCAGCATTACGCTTTCCGACGACACGCTGACTTTCCTCAGCGAGACCTATCGCCGCTTCATTTGCTGGGAGCTGTCTATCAACTGGGAAGCGCGACCATGCCGCGACTACAAGCCTCTCATTCAGAAGCAGGATTTTCAGGTGCGCAAGCATTATGAGGCCGCTCTTGAGAAGTACTATGTCCGGACCGCGGAGGACACGTCGCACCTTGAGGATATTGATATTGCCTCCATTTGCGGTACCAATCCAGACGCGGCCATCATCAATGAGCTCGTTGATATTGTTGATATTCGCCGCGCCACTGACCGTACAGAGTGGATCCGCATTCTTGGAATCCTCGCTAAGGAGAACAAAGAATACAAATTCATTGCTAAGAAATTCAGCGAGCGGTGTCCGGCGAAATTCAATGAGGCGGACTTTGAGCGCTATTGGAAGGACGCAGTGGACAATCGCCGCAATTTTAATTATGGGATTGGGACTCTCTATTATTATGCGCGAACAGACGATCCGGTGCTCTACAAAAAGATAACCGAAAAGTCAATCTTTGAGGTGTTGCGGAGCAACATCACGAATATCATTCTTGACGGCCGCTTACAGAACGCAACGATCGCGAGCATCCTGTTGAACAACTTCCGCGGACTCTTCAAGTACTCCGCGCCGAGCGGCGGCCGGGCAGCCGCATGGTACGAATTCATTCTTCCGAGCGGCAACCAGGCAACGCAAGACCTATGCTTCAAGTGGAAGAAATGGGAAAAAGCATATAGTTGTCCGACCTTTGAGAGCTTCATGACGAAGCACCTCTTTCCAATGGTCCAGGAGCAGGCCGAGTATTTCCAAAAGAAGTTGCGGGAAATGCGTCAGGATCCTGAGATTGAGAAGTCCAAGTTAATGTACTATGAAATGCTCTTGCGAAACATAAAGGACTCAGGACGCAAGCTACTTGAAGCTAAATTCAAATCCGACGTCATTTCCGAATCCAAACGCATGTTTATTGACACGGAGTTTGCGAATCGTCTTGATCAGGCCGAGGAGACGCATTCAATCCTTGGAGTTGCTAATGGCATCCTCAAGTTGGGACACACTGTAGAGTTTATCAATCAGTACCATCCTTATCCGATCAGCCGATATACCGCGGTTGAGTACAAACCTTATGATCCGCGGGATCCATATGTTAAGCAAGTCTACTTGACCCTCCGAAATATGTTTACCGACGAGGAATCCGACTCGTTTGAGTACCTTATGTACTATATGGCAGCTACGTTGGATTTCCACATTAAAGACTCACTATTCATGCTAATCACCGGAGGGGGAGGTAATGGTAAGACTACGCTCATGGTCTTGTTAGTCGCTATCCTTGGGCTGATTGAAAACAACGGATATGCAGCAAAGCTCCAATCACAAGTATGGTTGGTTCCTATGAAGGGCGGGGACGTACCGTCACCATCACTGGCTGATCTTCAATACGCCCGATTCGCTTACTCCTCCGAGTTTGCGGAAAATGCGCGGCTCCTCCTGACGGTCATGAAGGAGCTCACCGGAGCTGAATACATCCGGGTCCGCCGCCTCCATGAAAATGGTACCACGTTTGTCATCAAGTGTCTATTCATCTTGTTGTCCAATTATCCTTTTGAGATTGACGGAAACGACGACGGCACATGGAGAAGGATCAAACAGCTGGTCCTCAAAATGAAGTTCGTTCCTGAAGACAAGTTTGATCCTACTGACAAGTACCACCGATTGGCGGATCCAAGCATTCAAAAGGAATGGAGCAAGAAGCCGCAAGTACAAACGGCGTTCCTGTCCATATTGGTCCATTTCTACGAGCAACTACACCGAAATTACGAAGGCTGCCTCAACCGGGTACCGCATGATCATATCAAAATGGACACTGAGGATTTCCGCAACAAACAGGATAAGATCAACAATTATATCAGTAAGCGGCTGGTATGGACGCCCTCCGAAGACGACGTACTCCAAATGTATGAGATTTCAATTAACTTTGCTACATGGCATACGAATGAGTATGGGCGACCTGCCGAGAAGCGCGGTCTTGAGGACAAGTTTGCTGGCTCAAAGCTATCCAAGTATTTCAATAAGAGCAAGTCAGGCAACCTATATTTGACGAATCACCGAATCAAGGAAGACGATTTTGAGTTGCGCGAGGGCGAAAAGCTGTATGTATTGGGCGGCATTTCCAAAAAAAATATGCTCAAGGAGACACCGGAGCAGTATTGGCAGCGCAAATGCGAGGAGTATGATTCTTCCGCTTGTCCTATTTAGGACGGCGCGGCGGCTACGCCGTTTGGCTTGAGGCGCAACGCGCCTCTACGCCGAGGGCTACGCGATTGCGTAATATGTTATTTTTTTTTGAGGTTTTGGTTGGATTTGAGTGTGTTTGAGGCCGCGCAAAATCAGCGCGCAAATGAGGGCCGTCAAGAATGACCGGCTTGTCCAACCATATGTCTAAACGACCAAGCCCGGCTTTCAATAAGGCGTATTCTATCGGCGTAAGTAGACGTCAAAGATATTATTTCGTGAGTCCAGACGTCTATTCACGCCGGTATATAGCATATCTAATAGATCAGAATCTTAGTCGTTTAGACATATGGTTGGACAAGCCGGTCATTCTTGACGGCCCTCATTTGCGCGCCCCGAAATGATCCAATAAGCCCCGCATTTAGTATAAACTCTTACTCCAATAAGCCCCGCATTTAGTATAAACTCTTACTCCAATAAGCCCCGCATTTAGCAAATCCGCCGCTTGCGGCTGTCGCAGTGGTGCGTAGCACCACAAGACAAAAGTGAATTATTCATTCCAATAAACATGAGTACTCGTATTGTGAGAGTCGTTGAGACCGCCGCCCTGGAAGATATTATTAAAGAGTTGGTCGCCGATCCAACTCAGTATGGTCGTGCGTGTGAAGCCGCCGCCGTGTTTGGCCGGCTTGATTTCATAAAGTATGCTCACTTTCGTACTGGAAGTCTTCCGTACGAAGACTTTAATCCGCTGGAGCTCGCGGCGGCTGAAGGACACTATGAAGTAGTCAAATATCTTGTTGAGCATACGGTAATTCCTTTCAATAGGTCCGTGTGGTATGCGGAATGCGCGGGTCATTCCGCTATAGCTGAGTACTTGAGATTCATGGACTAACTGAATATTTTTTTGTCTAACCGATCAATATATATGAATCCGGATCCGGTTATCTTAGAACCAACAACTACTTACTTTACTGTATTTGAAGAGCCTATTACTACCGGAACAGGAACTACGGCGTCTACTGTTGACATTGAAGGAGCGCCTACCGGAGGTACTTTAACCAACTCATATGCTTTGAATGTACAAGACGGGCGGATCCGGTCAGGAGATCAAACAGAATCTACCTCAACAACATCCGGCTCACTAATCCTGAGCGGCGGCGCCGGAATAGCCGGCAATCTACATGTTGGAGGAGCTATATATGGAAAGGTATACGACAGCACCGTGAAGTCATTTGGAGCGGTTGGTGACGGCGTTGCTGACGACACGGCCGCAATTCAGGCCGCATTTGACAACTTGGACTACGTTGTGTTTCCTCCGGGTACATACAAAATCACGGCGCAAATTAACGTAACCCGCGGAGACATAACCGTCCAAGGCAACCACGCAACCCTCATCAAGGACGACCTCCTCCACGAGGCCGCTCTAAAGTTTAATGGGGGAGCCGCCTTTAAAATGACCATAATGACCATACCTATTGACATTGGTGACAACGTCATAACTCTTCATGACGCAACTGGGCTAAAAGAAGGTGATTGGTTGCTGCTCGCGTCCTCGCAAAACTGGTACTATTCAGGCGGCTGGGCTCCACGATCTAACCTTGTAGAGGTTGAGAGCGTATCCGGGAATGTAGTCAAACTACATACTCCAATCCTGGTACCAATTACAAAAGCGTTAACCGTACATTGTTATCGTCCAATCCGCAACATTTACGTCAATGATTTGACATTCCGGTCTTCTACCACTATTCCAGTTATGACTGTTGGTACGGGTCCAATTGGGCTTTCATTGACGACTGTAGCGGACGCTCGCGTTTCTAACTGTGTATTCCAGCACTTCTATAATAGATCTATAGAGTCGCAAAATGCATTCCGGATTGATTGTATTGGTTGTAAATTCTTCGGAATTCCTGACGGGTTTGTTATGGAATGGTCTTTAAGCGGAGGAATGGGATATTATGGACACGTCGCACACACTTGTTATGGAGTCAATACTCTTAATTGCTACGGATATAGAGTCCGCCATCTAACAGACGGTGCTCGTACAACGAACCACAGAACAAGCAACTGCTCTTCAATAGCACATCACCGCTCAGTAGTCCGCATGCACGGGCAGAACATAAACGCAATCGTTACTGATAATTGGGGCTACTCAACAATTGGGGACGGCATCCTCGGGACGTGTACTCCATTCTTACTCATTTCAGGAAATCACTTCATCATGACATCGGGAGATATTGAGGCTTCACTCATAGGTGATAATACAACAACTCCGGCAGATCCAAGTGATTCTTATCTTAGCCTAAGATATCCATCAGTAATCACCAACAACATACTGGAGACCAATCCGGCAAACAATGTACCTACTATTGTACTCGGCAACTTCTATTCTTCACTCGTAGTTAGCGGAAATATATGTCGGAATTGCGCAACCGGCTTGGAGATCCGCAGCTTGTACCTTGAGAGCTGTGTGATATCGGACAACATATTTGAGTCCGCCAATATTGCGACGGCGGACGGTATACTCTTTTCAAGCAATCAATACATCAGAAAGAGAGATAACATCACAATATGTAATAATATAGCCCGCAACTACGGCCGCAGCGGAATCCGTTTTCATGCTTCTACTATACCAAGCAGCCGTACTAATACACTCAAGATAAAAAATAACGTATTGGACGCGGTGAACTCAACGAATTCATCACCCGGGGTGTACATTGATAGCGGCTACTTTGGAGTAAACGTAGTCATTCAAGACAATTGCGTCCTCAACACGCGTCCAGGAGGACAGCTCATTACTATGACCAATAGAACATATTTTGAGCGGACTCCATACATCACTTATCAATTCACTGATCAGCCAAAGCTCATCAACGCGGCCAGCATAGTAGGATATGGTACAAATAGCACGCTACCGGCCGGAACCACAATTGAGCATACTTCAATGATCCTGAACACTCTACCAGCACCGGGTAGCGCGGCCGGTTGGTTGTGTACTACCGGCGGCACATACGGCACGCTGTCCGGAGTTACCGCTACTACCAATGGAACAACTACAGTAATTCTTACCGGGAATACGGCCAAGAAAGTCGGCCAAGGAACTTGGATCACTGTGAATGGATCGCAAGTACGCGTCGTCAATATGAGCGACGACTTTGTGACAGCAGTTGTCAGCACGCCAGTCGCAGCGGCCACCGGAGTCGCTGTATCATACCGGAACCCTATTTTGATTGAGTTTGCGAGGGTTTCAAACAAGGTAGGAGCGTATTCGGCTCTAACTTCCGCAACAAATGAAAGGGCAACGACAACGGACGTTTCAGCGGTGTCAACCGCAGTAGTAGCATCAAAGCTGAGCAACCTGATCGCGGATCTCCAGGCAGCCGGCATTATTGGATAACATATACCCGGACGCGGCCGCCTCCACCCTCAGCGGCCTTACTTTTTTTTTCATAGAAAATCTTACCCTTTTGGATTAGCTCTATTTCTTTGCGGGTAAACTCAATGTTGTAAGGGAAAGCAATCCGCTTAGCCGGAGGCATGATGCTATTCAGCTTTTGGTAGATCTCAATGTCCATTATACATACTGATCAAAAAAAAGACGCGCTTATACTGGGTTGTAGTACGTTTCAAGCATGCGGATATAAGACACGTCAAGGTCGTTTTGTACAAGATATCTCATTATACGGGTCTTAGAAGCTTCATCCATAAAGCTCAAATAATCAAACTTATAGAAATGGTACGCGAGCCGCAACAGCTCAAGTACCTCATCCGGCTCCGTTAAAAGGAATATGCCTTCCTGGAGGCCGCGCGAATTGGTGAACTCAACGTCAACCTCCATATTTGCGACCTCAACTTTGAACTCCGGGTGAGTCCATCCGCTAAAAAATAGCTTTACGGCGCGAATATCAAACTTGGCCTCTTCCAGGCATGAGTCAATGAAATGCTCGGTGTCTTCTATCCACTTCATATAAATAGAATCAAAAAAAATAAAGCTGATTGCTCAAGAGCGCATCATCTGCTTGAATCTCCGGAACTCCAAGAATTCCGCATAGTCAGGGTCATTCTGGTAGTCCACACCTGGCTCATTCATTGCGAGGGCTTCAAAGTCATTGGTGAGCTCATCGTCCTCAACAACCAAACGCATCAGGCTATCTTCGGTACGAATGCGCGACACGATTGATCCGGTGAACGGCTTACCCTTGTAAGCAATTCCGTATTCATTGAGGAGGTCCGCGATATCGGAACAGTACATCGGCTCCGTATTGTGCTTTCTCTCCTCGTAGACGTATTCGCCGTCTACGATCTGGCGGTCATACAATCGGATACTGGAGCATCGGCGGCCCGCTGCTTCGGACATAGCCGCGTTGAGCTGTCGGCTGCTGTAATCATTGCTACGACACAAAGCAATGAACCGGATCACGGCAATCGCGTGATCGTCCGGCGCATACTTTTTGGACTCACCAATGGTGGTCAGTCCATATGGTACCACTCCGCCGGCATGCTCTCCGCGTAGGCGCTTGTATTCGCGTACCGCGGCAACGCGCTCAGCAATGCGGCGCGACTCGGGCTCGGCTTCTCTTAAAAGGCGGACGAACTCAAGCCAATTTGCTTCATCCATATCGCCACTCAATACAAGTCCATTCCTTACGAAATGGATCTGGATTCCGGCGCGCAAGATTCGGCCGGCCATATCCAAACCGGCTTCTTCGCTGCGGCTGAATCGGCTGACGTCCGCAAACATAAAATGCTTGAACTTAGCGGCGTTGACTTCCATAAATGAGTCATTCTTGCGGCCGGAAATGACTTCGGTAATAACCTGACGAACGCGGACTCCTATAGAAGCGGCATATCTACGGATAAGATCAAC
>JACCDP010777203.1_pt1 | contig 10157 bp, 9 predicted proteins | sample 7445841 | NCBI WGS metagenome assembly JACCDP01 (sample SAMN15323441, study PRJNA562643) | freshwater metagenome | isolation source: river surface water | place: USA:Blue River Watershed | collected 2017-08-17
AAAATAAATATACAATAATTATGAATGTACCCATGATTTTTACGCATAGAAATCTCCTTTCCCATTTTTCTCAAGATGCATTCATGATTCTTCGTAATTTTTTTAGCCTGGGTATTTTGCTCTTTTTTTTCGGAAATTGTTTTGAGTACGAAGAAAATATCTACCTCAAGAAAGGCTTCTCAGGATATCTAGAGATAAATTATACAGTTCCAGTCAACCAAAGAACAGGAGCTTCGGTTCTAAAATTCTTACCCATCAACCAAGAGGACATTGAAAATAAACTCAATAAGGGAATATTTGGAAAAACTCTCAAGATAAGGGATTATTCTGTAAGGATTTTAGAGAAAGAAGAAATCTCTGCAAATAGTTACTTCCAAAAAAAAGCAAAAGTTTCTTATAAAGTAGATTTTACTGAAATTTCAAGCCTAGATGGAATTCTCTTAGGAAATTTATTTGTGAAGAGAAAAGGAAATTCAATTTTTATCAAACGAGAATTTAAATCTGTTATGAAACCTTTGGACCAAGAGTCTAGTGCTGGTGAAAAAAAAATTAGAGCAGAGACACTTAGACTATTGGGTGATGGGTATGTTCAGTTTAGAATTTATTTTCCACAGAGTTCCGAGTGTAAATCAAATGTAGGGGAGATCAACCTGGGAATGTTAAGCTATAAATTTCCACTCAATGAAACTATAGAAAAAGCGGGAAATAAGATTTGGGATTTTAGTATTACAAATTTTTAAATCTTAGAGAGTATTATTTTAACAATCATAATAAATTGTTTTGCTTGCAAAAGAATTGAAATTTTTCAAAGCCACTTCTATCTTTTTCTGTTGCTACATAGTGAAGCTCTGACTGTAGATAAACACTTACCATTTCCCTTGGAAATCTCTTTTCCTTCTCTATAATTTCATCTATTCGTTGGAGACCATACTCTAAGGAAGAGTAGAAAAGTTGCTCATCTATTTTTTTCCCTTTTGGGAAGGCCCACAGAGCAAATATAAAATATAGACCAGTTTCTCTGTTCCACCATTCTGCTAGATCATAGACGTTGAATGCATCGGAATCCCACTTTGCTAGAAGAGCATTGTCACCAAATAAAAGATGTGATCCAATCTTATTTTGGATTTGTTCTTGGATCAGTTCGGGTTTGGTTGCAATTGTTTCTGGAAGCTTACCCTCTTTCATTCTAAATAAAATTTGCAATAGTGCTACACTGCTTCTAGAACCCTCATCTACATGTATTTTAGTTTCTCTCTGGACTTTATTTTCAAAATAGAGAATGGATCTCACCCTATTTGAAGAGCATACCCCTGTTGACAAAGAGAAATCTAAAATATGAGAATTTCTTATACATTCTACAGAGGATATGAGCGCTAAATCAAGATTCCCTTTGATAAGTTCTTCTTTCAATACAGATGGATTTTCATAGAATATAGAGTGTTCCCCTTTTTTTTCAAATCCATAGGTCAGGGGACGTGCATTTAAATGTTTTACAACCCCTATTTTCATAAAAAAACCTTTGTAAAAATAATATGCGACATAATCATAAGTTTAGTAATCCTAGGATCCTTCCAATTTCCAAGTATTTTGTAAGGCATAGGGTTTTTTCAATCGATTAAAATTGAATTTTTTTGAAAAAAAATCTATACAAATGGTTACCATATTTAGAAAAAAGAAATGAAAATATTTTTTGTCCGGGGCTAGCATATAATAGATTCTAAAAAACCGGAACTTTTTTAACTTTTTTTAAAAAATTTCGAATTTGGATTCATTTCCGGGAACTATTAGTGTAGGAGGGCTTAGAATGAGAAAAGCCAAAGAAGAAAAACTAGAAGAACAACTTTCCGAAAAAAATGAGGAAAGAAAACGAGCTATAGAATCCGCAATGGGTCAGATTGAAAAACAATTTGGAAAAGGCTCGATCATGAGATTAGGTGGAAATACAGAGTTAAAATCCATACCTGTCATACCTACAGGAGCACTCGATTTAGACATAGCCTTAGGAATTGGGGGGCTCCCCGTTGGAAGAATTGTTGAAATATACGGACCCGAATCTTCTGGAAAGACTACACTCATGTTATCCGCTATAGCCCAAGCTCAAAAAATGGGTGGGGTTGCCGCATTTATAGACGCTGAACATGCACTTGATCCATCCTACGCTAAAAAACTAGGAGTCAATATAGATGATCTCTTAGTATCACAGCCTGACAATGGTGAGGAAGCTCTTGAAATATGTGAATCTTTGGTTCGTAGCAATGCTATTGATATCATCGTCATAGATTCTGTGGCTGCCCTAGTGCCCAAAGCGGAAATAGAGGGTGATATGGGGGATTCCCACATGGGTCTTCAGGCTCGCCTCATGTCGCAAGCACTTCGAAAACTTACGGGGACTATTTCAAAATCCAAAACTACAGTTGTATTTATCAACCAAATCCGAATGAAAATTGGTGTGATGTTTGGATCACCGGAAACTACAACTGGGGGAAATGCTTTAAAATTTTATGCCAGCATCCGACTTGACATACGAAAAATTGAAACACTGAAAGAAAAAGAAGAGTCTATAGGGAATAGGGTACGTGTAAAAGTTGTAAAGAATAAGTGTGCTCCCCCCTTCCGCCAAGCTGAATTTGATATTATGTTCAATTCTGGAATCAATCGCGAAAGTTCTTTAATTGATCTGGCAGTCAAACATGATATCATCACAAAGGGAGGCTCATGGTATTCTTTCCAATCAGAAAAATTAGGACAGGGGAAGGAATCTGTACGTGCATACCTACTAGAACATCCAGAATTTGCAAACACACTAGAAAAGCAAATAAGGGAATTGAATGAATTGCCTGCTAGAGCTACCATTGATGAAGTCATTATTCCAGCATCCAATGGAAGTTCAGGCAAACCTGAGAAAAATGGAACAAAATCTAAACATGTAGATGTTGAAGAAATTGATATGTAAACAATCGGCTTTCTTTTTAGGAACCATTGAGCCGGGTGTAAAAACCCGGTTTTTTTTTGAAATATCGGAGGAAAAATGGATTTAGCAATCTATGCTTATGGAATTACCATTGGATTTCTTAGTTCGCTGCTAGGCCTAGTATCCATGAAGTTTTTTCTAAAAAATTCCAAATCCAAACTTATCTCATGGGTGATTGCAGGAAGTATCACGGGTGTACTGGGAGCGGGAGTTGGGGGTATTTATTTTTCTGTGGATGTCGGTTCGGTTCCTGGTGTGGAAAATCCAATACAATTGGCATCAATCATCTCCTGTCTATCGGGGATTGTATTTACCATTATTTGGGGATTAATTCGTGGAATTATTTTTTTGTTCTTAAAAAAATAGATCAAGATGTGAAATGAATGGAGTTTTTGCTTTTTTCCGCCTGCTGGCGGAAAACGACAGTTATTGGAATTCCGTCTGGACTCTTTTTATCATCACCCCTAGATTTTGTAATTTATTCTGTGATGAGCATTTCTTCCGGAATTTCTAGAATCTTTTTGCGAAATGCTTTTTTATAAGATTTCTTAAATTTTACATGGCAGCTTTTACAGGACTTCATTAGATCACCTTTTTCCAGATGGGCTGTTGTAATTTTTTCCCATTCTTCTCTATCTGATGATGGGGCTAGCTGGGGGAGTGATTGGAGAATCTTTTTTAAAGGCTCTTTGTTGCCATTTTTAAAACTCTTTTCCGCTGCTTCCATATAATCTTCCATATAGTCATGCAAGTTCATGGATTTGGTTCCAGTTTTTTGACCAACCAAAAGACTGGCGAAAAGAAGGGAAAATAGAATGGATAGAAAAAGATATATTTTCATGCTTCTATCTTTAAAGAGCTTTCCATATTGAAAAGAAGTTTTTATCTTATTCCAAAGAACCCTGGAGTTCTTTGGATTAGAGTTGGATTTATTCCAAAAGATCTTTTCTTTATAAAGTTCTATGCGAACACTATTGATATCAATTTTAGTATTTCTCTCTTACTGCCAAAATACTAACCTGTACTATTCATTTGAAGAGGGGAATTACAAAGTTTTGGAAGCTTTTGCAGTTAAAGATACCTCCTGTGGAACCTCTCACACAGTTACACAATTTTTATTGGGTAATTCCAATAAAAATGATGTGGATGCTTGCGTGGATGCAATTTTATCTATTGATTGTGAAAAATGGAAAGTGTCAAACCCAACACCAAGGGAATGCTTTGGAGTGAATACAAAAAGTAAATGAAGGATATCCAATGGACTGAGATTTATCTACTAGGATCTGTCTTAGTTGTATTTTTATGTTTTCTTTACCTTTTACTTTTTAAAGCTCCTAAAATTTTTGTACCACAAAAGAAAGAAGATTCCACTCCGTTACCACCTCAAAAAATTTTAGAAGTATTTGATTACCTGGGTACTAAAATTATCCATGAAAATGGAACCTACACTGTAAATCACAAAGGAAGAATAGGGTTTTATAAAACGTGGGATGCTTTGCCCACAGAGTATAAAAAAATGGTAAAAGAATTGGATAGTCGATCACTTGAAGAGAAATCCGGGGAGGATTATTTTTTAGAAATCATCAATGGACTTTATTATTTGACGATGCCTGGCGGTAAAAAAAAGAAATTCAATAGTCTAAGTGAAATACCTCCTGATATTCGAAAAGCACTCGGGAAATAATTTTTTTCTAAATTATAAATAAAATCCTCCATTCTCAGAATTCAATGGAATGGAGGATAAAATATTTTTTGTTTTTTATTATGAGTGGTACTTTTTCTTATCATCAATGAGTGTTTGGACTACAGATGGATCTGCAAGTGTGGATATATCTCCTAATCCATCAAATTCATTTGCAGCTATCTTTCTGAGAATTCTTCTCATGATTTTGCCTGATCTGGTCTTGGGTAAGCCTGGTGCCCAATGGATTACATCTGGCCTTGCAATTTTTCCTATGATTTTTTCCACTATTGCTATCAGTTCTTTTTTCAATGTATCATTGGTTGCAATACCATTTTTCACAGTCACATAGGCATAAATTCCCTGTCCTTTGATATCATGTGGAAATCCCACCACAGCAGCCTCTGCCACACTGGCATGTTCTACCAACGCACTCTCAACCTCTGCGGTTCCCAGTCTATGTCCGGATACATTGATAACGTCATCCACTCTTCCTGTAATCCAGAAATAACCATCCTTGTCTCTTCTTGCGCCATCTCCTGTAAAATAATAGCCTTTGAATTGAGAAAAATAAGTTTGTTTAAAACGATCTGGATCACCATACACCCCTCTCATCATAGAAGGCCAGGGAAATTTTATGCAAAGATTTCCGCTCACTTCTCCTTTTTCTTCTATGAGCTTCCCCTCATTGTCAACGAGAACAGGTTGTACTCCAAAAAAGGGAAGTGTAGCAGAACCTGGTTTGGTTGGAATTGCACCTGGGAGGGGAGTGATTAGGATGGAACCTGTTTCGGTCTGCCAGTATGTATCAACAATCGGACAATTTTTTTTCCCTATGTTAGTGTTATACCATTCCCATGCCTCTGGATTGATGGGCTCTCCCACTGTTCCCAAGAGTCTCAATGAGGAAAGGGATTTATTTTTAAGAGGTCCTAATCCTTCTTTTGCTAGAGCCCGTATGGCAGTAGGTGCTGTATAGAATACATTGACCTGATACTTATCTATCACATCCCAAAATCTACCTGCATCAGGAAATGTGGGGACACCCTCAAACATAATTGATGTAGCTCCATTGGAGAGTGGGCCATAGAGAATATAAGAATGACCTGTGATCCATCCTATATCTGCAGTACACCAATATGTATCATTTTCTTTGTGATCAAAAACATATTTAAAAGTGAGATTAGCACCTAAGAGATAGCCTGCAGTAGTGTGTAGTACACCTTTGGGTTTTCCTGTTGATCCTGATGTATAGAGAATAAAAAGTGGATCTTCTGAGTTTGCTTTGTAAGGTTCACAAACTGAAGAAATATCATGGGATTTCATTAAAAAATGCCACCAATGATCTCTTCCATCTATCCAATTTAAATTGGCTTCATGCCCGGTTCTTCGCACTACAACAACATCTTTTATCTTCCCATGGGATCGCTCTATGGCAATGTCTACATTATTCTTTAGATCAATTGTTTTACCGCCCCTATACCCACCATCAGATGTTATAATTAGGGTTGGTTTGCAATCATCAATTCTACTATGAAGGGCTTCAGGAGAAAATCCTCCAAATACAATGGAATGAATTGCGCCTATTCTAGTGCATGCTAACGCGGAAATAGCAAGTTCTGGGATCATAGGAAGGTAAATTAAAACACGATCACCATTTTTAACACCTAGCTTTTTTAGAACGTTTGCAAATTTACATACTTCTCTATGAAGTTCTTGGTATGTATATGTTTTGGATTCATCAGGATTGTCACCTTCCCAAATGAGAGCAGCTTTGTTTTTTAGAGGAGAACTAAGATGTCGATCCAAGCAATTGTAAGATACATTTAGTTTTCCTCCCTCAAACCATTTTACTTTTCCATCCGAAAATTTATGGCTCAGTACTTTATTGAAAGGTTTAAACCAGGTAATTCTTTCCTCAGCTTGTTTTTTCCAAAAACTTTCTGGATTTTTAATGGATTCATTGTATAGTTTTTGATAACTTTTATTGTTTATATTCGAATTTTTAATAAAACTTTCTGCGGGGGAGATTACTCTTTCTTTAGCCATGTTAGCTCCTTTTTTGCTATCTTAGTGATTCAGAAGTTAATATTTCAGTTCAGGGTGAAATACCAGTAAACCTCTTCCCAATTATAAAGAGAAGCTGTTAAAAAGTTTTGAGCATTGAGCTATTAACAACCTGATTTCACTTTTGAATGATTAAAAACTATTTCCCAAAGTAAAAACATATTTCAAATTGAGTCAATGAAAAATAGATTTTTACTTTCAATATGATAGTTTTATTTTCTGAGTTTTATCTTCTTTCTAATATTTGTTTACAAGTTATCTTTTTAAAGAGATACTAGTATTTCTAAATATTTTCAGGGTAAAAATTGTAAAAGATAACAAATGTAAATTTTATGAATAAGGATATATTGATAATTACATCTATTTTTTCAGGAAAATCGTACAGTGGCTCTGATAGGTATACCCATGAAATAGCAAGCCTTTTATCTATTGATAATCATGTTACAATATGTACTACAACTAGCCAGGATTATGTAAGATGGGATTCACATTTTAGTGAAGGTGCTAGTTATATAGATAATTTAAAAATAATAAGATTTAAACCTATTTATGAAAGAAATATTTCCAAATTTAATAAAAATTTACGAAAGTTGATAAAAAAGAAAAATGTAAAATCTTCTGATTATGAAAAATTTATAATAGAACAAGGGCCTCATGTGCCTAAAATGATTGAGTATATAAAGTATAATGTAAATAATTTTGATATTATTATTTTCATAGGTTATTTGTACTATCCTATAGTTTATGGAATTCCATTGTGTAAAAATAAGTCTATAATTATACCTACCTTACATGACGAGATAGTTGCATACTTCCCAATATATAGAGATTTGTTAAGTATTGATCTTGTATACTCTTTTAACACACCAGAAGAGTTAGAAGTATATAAAAAAATTTATAATAGGGTTCCTCAAAAATATAGTATTATAGGAACATGTATTACATTAAATTCGATATCTATACCAGATAAGCCCAATATATTTGAAAATTATATTTTATATGTAGGTAGGGTAGATTCAGGTAAAGGTGTAGGGCAGTTAGTTAATTTCTTTAAGGAATGGAAGACAAGATTTAATTCTGATTATAAACTTTTGATAGCGGGAGGTGGAGGGAATCCTTTAAATTCTGATTCGGATATTGTTTTTTTAGGATATGTTTCCGAAGAAGAAAAATATTTTCTAATAAAAAATAGTTCTTTTTTAATCAATCCATCTCCAATGGAGAGCTTTTCCATTATAATCATGGAAGCTTGGCTATTTAAAAAAGCGGTGATTGTTAACTCTAAATCAGACACCATGAAGAACCATTGCTTGAGATCTAATGCAGGTTTGTACTACACAGATATTTTTAATTTTATGGAAACTCTCAATTTTTTCATTCATAATCCAAATAAGAAAGACAAGATGGGTGAGAATGGTAAAAGGTATGTGGAAGAAAATTATTCTCCTAAAGTAATATTAAGCAAATTTGAGCAGATTTTTTCCTATTTTCAAGCATAAGCTAGGGTATTTTATGATAAAAATTCTGTTATAATAGAAAAAATTAGTGCTATAATGAATGGGGTATTTTGGAATGGACTAAATATTTATAAGAGGATTTAACATGGCTCTACGATTAGGGGATGAAGCTCCCGATTTTACTATTGAAACAACAGAAGGTACAGTGAATTTTCATCAATACTTAGGCAATAGCTGGGGGATACTTTTTTCTCATCCCAAGGATTATACACCAGTTTGCACTACAGAATTAGGTTATGTTTCTAAAATTAAAAATGAATTTGATAAGAGAAATGTCAAAATACTAGCACTCAGTGTCGATCCTTTAGACTCACATCATGGTTGGACTAAAGATATAAATGAAACACAAAATACCACAGTAAACTATCCAATCATTGCGGATCCTGAAAAAAAAGTTGCAAATCTATACGATATGATACACCCAAATGCAAATGAAACCTTTACTGTTCGATCTGTTTTTATTGTAGGTCCGGATAAAAAAATAAAGTTAACATTGACTTATCCTGCATCAACTGGTAGAAATTTTCAGGAAATTTTAAGAGTGATTGATTCCCTTCAACTCACTTCTTCCTTTAGTGTTGCAACACCTGCAAATTGGCAACATGGAGAGGATTGCATAGTTGTACCCACGCTCTCAGATGACGATGCAAATAAGAAATTTCCCAAAGGTTTTAAAAAAATTAAGCCTTATTTGCGATATACTCCCCAGCCCAATTTATAGTTTTTTAGAGATAAGTTTAATCTATAGTTAAGAAATTAACAATTAATGGTTTTCCTGCAAAAATTCAGTTTTTGCGATTTTAATCGCAACAATCCTAGGCTTTTTTCCGCCTGCTGACGGAAAAAAATAGTTATTGCAGTTGCATCATTAATTCTTTGTTAAATTTTTTAGTTCATACAAAAGATTTAATGCTTCTCTTGGTGAAAGTGAATCTGGGTCAATCGAATCTAGTTTGCTCTTTACTTTTTCTAAATTAGGAAAAGTTGGAGCAAACGAAAAAAGAGATGGTTCTGTCTGTTTTTTTATTTTAACATCTTTTTTTTGTGATTCAAGATTTTGTAAAATTTCAATTGATCTATTAACTATCGATTCAGGAATACCAGCAAGTTTTGCTACGTAAATACCAAATGATTTTTTAGCTTTACCAGATTTAACCTTTTTTAGAAAAACAACCTCTCCCTCTCTCTCAATCGTATCCATATACAATGTAAATACACCTTCTTCTTTTGAAAGCTCCGTCAATTCATGATAATGAGTCGCAAATATAGTTTTTGTTTTATTCCCATTGAAAGTAAAATTGGATAAATTTTCAACAATTGCCCAAGCTAAGCTCAATCCATCATAGGTGGAGGTTCCTCTTCCAATTTCATCAAAAAGTATTAAACTTTTTTCTGTTCTATTTTTAAGAATATAAGCAGATTCTTTCATTTCTACATAAAAAGTAGATTCTCCTGCTGTTAAATTGTCGCCCGATCCAATTCGAGTAAATACTTTATCGCAGATAGAGAGATTCCCTCTATCGGCTGGAATATAGGAGCCCATTTGGAATAAAATCTGACAGAGTGCTACTTGCCTCATAAAGGTAGATTTACCTGCCATATTTGGGCCTGTCAATATGGCAATTGAAGATTGGCTTGTATTTAAACTTATTGAGTTTGTTATAAACGTACTACCATTTTTTAAATAAGCTTCCACTACAGGATGCCTTGAATTTTCCAATTCAATAACACCAGAAAAATTTATTTCTGGTTTATTCCAATTGTACTCTAGTAAGCAAGATACCAAGTTTGTATGATAATCCAATGCACTCAATGCATTTGAGAGTTTATGGATAGATTCAAAGGATTCTAGAATTGATTTTACCATGAGGTCAAATTCTTGTTTTTCTATTTCGATAATGATATCGTCTGCAGATAGAAT
>JACCDP011093607.1_pt1 | contig 10157 bp, 9 predicted proteins | sample 7445841 | NCBI WGS metagenome assembly JACCDP01 (sample SAMN15323441, study PRJNA562643) | freshwater metagenome | isolation source: river surface water | place: USA:Blue River Watershed | collected 2017-08-17
CACAAAACAGACCTCGCAGACAGTGGATGGATGGAATACATCTGTAAAGAGCTTGGTCGCAAAGACACAGACAATGTGCTGTGGTCTCTTTGCTAACGACATTACTGACCCCGTTTGTCTCTTGTCGCATCAAAAATTAAAGCAGTGGCTTTAATTGCTTTACTTCGTCTAGAACAAAGTGAGGCGCCTGAAATACCTTATCAAAGACCCAAACATTTGCACGATATTTGAGCCTGTCGATGAGTTTAGTGGTGACGCAGCTCGACTCCTAGCCCAAATTCGTGGACTCCTGAGCCGCTTCGAATACGCCAAGTAGAGACATTGCGATATTTCGTCGCGGTAGTGCCAAGATAACCGTAGTGTGATTAACGATCACATTTTCTAGCAAAGGATTCGAATATGAGAAAGCCCGTACTCATTTGTTTGCTGTTAAGCATATTTGGTCTCAGCTCTTGTGGAAAAAATGAATATCCTGCGGATGCTGTGTCCAATTTCATGGTGAGTTGTTCAATGACTAGTGGCGGTGACACCAGGAAATGTAGCTGTTTGATGGATAAAGTTCAAAAAAAATATACCTTCAAAGAATTCTCGGGTATCGATATGCAGATGCGTGCTGGATCTCCCGATCCTAATACAGCGAGAGTTTTCGGGGAACTTGCCGCGGAATGTGCTAAATAAAATCCCAAAGTGTGAATTTTAAGTGTTGTTAGGTGCGGGCGCATTTGAATCTCTTGAGCCCTGCAAGTACTTTAATGAAGATCGCTGATAGACCAGTTCAAACAAGCACAGCACATCAATGGCCCAATCTATTCAAGTGGTCGCTTTTGGAAAGGCGGCAACTTTCTGCAGAAAGCGAACCAAGAGCTATAGACAAGCCATCTTTATCCATATAAATTAGACATAATCAAAGCGTCAAACATCCCTGGTAGTTTGGGCATTGCTGCAAAGAAAGGAATGAACGCCATGAAAGCGTCCGTTTTGTGCATGCTCATGCTTGGCTTGGCTCCCTTCAAAGAGGCGCGCTCTCGATCGGATCAGCAGTTCGAGGCGTTTGCGTATCAAGGATGTTTGGCGGAACGTAGATACCTAGAACCAATTTGCAGATGTAATGCGAAAAATCTGGATAGCGTGCTTAACGACAAAGAAAAAATTCAGTACAAAAAAGCAGTCTTGGGCGACCAAGCTTCGAACTTAGCCTTGGTGGGGATACTAAACAAACTACAAGCGGCTTTACAAAAATGTGCACAATAGCGCATGAATAGCGTAACTACATGGTCATTAGCAGTCCGTATCGCCAAGAACAAAGCAACAGACAAAGATAGATGGTGAAACACGTTGCCATGCAAAATGATAAGATAAGAAACAGTAAACAATGAACGCTAAAAAAGTATCAATCATCGTACTGGCTATCGCAAGCCTGTTCTTGGTTATTTTCGCAACGAAAGTGACTATCTTTGTTGTACCCCCACTTGGGGCTATACCCGAGGGGCGTACCTTAATCATCTACAAACTTGAAAAAACCAAATTCATAGATAGTCCAGATGCCACGTGCGAACGGATTCAAGGCGGGGTAAGCCTTCTGTGCAGAGGTATTGTTTTGGGGTCTGTGGGGCAAAATGCTGAGGTTATCGCGCGACTGCCTTACAGCAAATGGTTATATGAGTACTCCACGGGAGGCAAGACCTACGCAAACTAGGAGAATTCACCAAATCATACGCACTGCATCAATCTCTCCCAAATCTGTAACGGTCCCTAGTGAATATTCCCGTTTAGCCCTTCAGATAACTTACGAAAAATGAAAAGAATCGCATTAGTCGCATTGATTACCTTCGCTACTTCTGGCTGCTCGAACAATTGCGATAGTGCAAGGGCGGATGTCGCGAAATACGTGGATCAATATTTAAACTCGCTATATCGAGGCAACACTGGTGCCTCTGCCCCAGGAGGGGTCGAGGCACTCCAAGCGCTCGAGGTTGCCAAGAGAGCTTGTAATAGATCAGAGCTAACCATGGAAGAATTCGTCGCTGCGGGGATCGCAAGGTTTAAAGCAAGGCACCAGCCTTAATCCTTTGAAGTTATAAAACAGAGCAAAAGATATGTCAGCCAAAAAATTCCTTATTATTTACTTGATCGCCATGATTCCTACCTACTGGTGGCGTTGGGGATTCTTTTCAGCAGTTGTCGATCTGAGGGTAAATGAGGGTCTAAGGCTGACGCAATCTTCCCAAGACAGCATAAGCTTAGTTATAGATGGACTGATGCTGATTTCCTACAGCATTATGTTTTATGCCTGCAAAAAAAGAGGGGTGACAGTAGGCAAGAACTATCTGATCGTATTTCCGATACTGGGCGGCGTCTTCGATATTTTGATCCCAGCGCTATTCGTACCTACCATCTGCAGCCTAGTGGCGATGGTGTTGGGCTTTATCGACTCTAAGTCAACCAGCCAAGGCATCTCGCCAACTCAAGTAGCGAGTCAGGCCGATTCAGTTGCCGAAAATGTGTATGGGCAAGCACTTGACTTAAGCAGTGATGCCTACAAAATTTATCTGACAAAAAAGTATCAGATCGAGAAAAACGAGGCGCTAGGAAAGTTTATTTGCCGTGATCGTCTATTTGAATCTATCGACCAGGCGCTTCATCATGCGCACGGACTAGAGCAGCTACAAAAAGAAAACATCGACGCGGATGCAAGAAGACAACAAGAGCAGCTTGAATTAGCAAAACGATTGGGAATCACAGAGCTAGATTTCGGACACGGTTACAAAGTTTCTGGGCAAAGGTTTTACGATCTCAAAGATGCCATTGCATACGCTGAGCAGCAGATTGAGCGTGAACAAAAAGCGCAAGCTAACCTATCGCTTACGAACATGCCCGCTCCAGAAAGCCCCGCTATACGCTTAGAGCACGACGCGCTCAAAGAAGACAAAACACAAGAACCGACAGTGCAGCAAGAAAACTATAGTTGGCGGCGTGAGGAAGCATCCGTTGATAGCCAGCAAAAAAAGCACAAACATATGCTCCCAATTGTTTTAGGCGTCGCGGTCATAGGAGCGGCTGTTTTTTGGCGATGGGGCACGGAAACGGGAGGGACCACCGAGAAAAAAGATACGGTTAAACCCTTCACAGCAAAACCTTACTCTCAGTTGCGTGCCGAAATGGGTAAGAAGGGATGGAAGCCCTACATTGCTCCAGATAATAAAGATCAGTGTGATCTCAAGTATCAAGAAGTGAGCTTCTGCTCAGAGGATCTGTTATGCACGGCACAATTTCTCGACGACTCTAACAAACAGGTAGCAAAGATTAATTTTCGTGTCTGCAAATCTGCAGTTAACAATTGTGTGAGCTGGGGCGATTATCCCGATGGATTCGAACTAGTTGTTTCCGAGGACTACATATCCCTAAGAACACCAGTTGAGACCTATGCCTGCGGCTTGTAGTGAGCCGATAATCTGCGCTTGGGAGTTACCTAGGGCGATTTCAGTTGGGCAGTGAAGCTAACGACACAATCAAAACAGTTTTGCGAAGGAGAGGTTTTTATGACCAGTTCGAAATATGTGAGTCTGTCGCTTGCTATTATCGTCGCAAGCTTTTTTGTTTGCCTGCCTGCAGACGCCCAGCCCTTGAGCATAGGAAAACCTAACTCAGTAGTCGTAAAACTTGACGTTAAAGATACAAGCAAGTGCAATATCGAAGTTTCCACACCGTGGCAAGACAAGTTTGAAGTGGAGGTAACCCCCCCTTCCATGGAGGCTCAATTCGAAGTTACCCCCCGTGAGCCTGGTCTACTCGTACTTACGTGGACGGGGAAGACAAAATTTCGAGGACTCAAAAGTGTGACGGCCTGCACAGGCTCTGGTGAAGTGAGACTGATAGCTGGCTACACCTCAGAAACTGCAAAGCCATTGTGGGACAAATTATTCTCAACGCTCTCATCTGAGCAGGCCGAATGCGTGCGTATAGGCCTGGATAGCGCCAAATTAAAATATAGCGCTATCGATCCGCGCACGGAGGTAATTGACCCCACTGATTCCAAAGCCAAGTCTGTATTTGCGCGCTGTGAGTCGTTCTTTAAAATAAAACAGGGTTTCATAGACAAAGGCACTTGGAGTGAGACCCAGTTAACTTCTTGCACAGTAGGCGGTGTAAGAACTATGTGTGAAGGGGCATACGGTATACCTTTAGCTGACGGTAAGTTTATGCCACTAAGCCGTATCGATGCCATGCGTTACCATCATGAAAATCGGCCATGGACTCTATACAGAAGGGAGCCTCAATCCTTGCGTGATGCGCGACTCGCTCAAGCAGAGCAGGCTCGACTTGAGGAAGAAAGACAGCGCGAAGCAAAGCGTCTTGCTGACGAAAAAGCAGCAGCAGATCGGGCAAAGCAGGCTGAAGAGGAACGGCAGCGTGAGGCAAAGCGAATCGCTGATGCTAGAGCAGCAATTGAAAAAACCGAAAATCAGAAAAGCCAGGGGAAGAAAAATGTCGCAAAGGACATCTTAGGTGGAGGAGCAAATCAATCGGCCTTAGATTACGTTCGAGATAAAAAATGGTCAGAAAAAAATCTTCCATGTGACTTCAATGGAGGTGTATATCAAATCTTTAGTGGTCGTTTTCCAAGTGGTTACGCCTTTTTCGTTAAGCATAAAGCGATGCCGTCTGACGCTCCTGAAAGGCATGTGTTTAGATCGGTCGATGATAAAAAATTCATTTTAGAACAAACAATTGGTGCAAATAGCTTTGTAACAGGTCAGTTAGGAAATCCCAATGTTATTGCTGCAGAGATAGTAGTTACAATTACTCTGACCTCCCCAAAAAGAATTGACTATGAAAAAAAATTCAAGAAACTAAATTTCGATGCGCTAATGAGAAATCAATTATTATATGAATTCACAGAGGAAAAGGGCTTTGGTCTACTCTGTAACTAGCATCATGAAGCTTGCCTCCCCATCATAGACAGATAGCGAGGAGGTTAGGCAGTTAGACCTCACGAAAAAAAATTTGTAACTATTTTTTTAAAATGGACGCCGTACGAGATTTGTTTCAAGACTGTACTGGCCAACTGGAGGTGACATGAACACCCGAACTTTTGGTTTTCTGATTTTTTGCGTGCTCGCAGGGCGTGCCCAGGCCGCCCCCTTCGACAAAACAGGGATCGTTGATTTGAGAAATGAGGCAACCATCGTGGGTTCCTGCTTTTCTGTGGGAACACGAATGATCGCTACGGTCAACAGGATCACAAATGAACTGTATCAGTCCCCAAGCAAAGGGCAAGATGCAGATTGGAAAAGAGATCAGCAGGCAAGAGACCTACGAGGATATGCTGACAGAGCAAGATCCTTGGCTGGAACGTTGAACACTACTCTGACTAGACGAGTTCCCCCAAGTCAAGCTGGAGAATTTTCGGGAGCTGCAGCAGAGGCTGCGGGACGTGTCGACCAAGCAACAAATGGCAGAGACCCATGGCAGGTAATTGAAGCTTGGAAATATTGTGAAAGCCGTTTGTTTTGAAACTTAACTTTAGGTTTTCATCACTTACCTAACCGCATATTGATAGCGCTTTTTATAAGCGCTACAAACGCGTTTCTTACTTGCGGGAGTATTTAGTAGCAGGCTCCCGCTCAAAGCGCTTGTAGACGCTTTTTGAGGCGTTTGCGCCGCAACACATCCCGCGAAGCAAATCAGTGCTGAAGTGAGTTGGGAATCACAAGTAAGTTATCCCTTGTAAATCTGATCCACGGTCCCGCACGACAGGACCAAGCGCACGTGCAGCGGCCGCTACTATAACCTACAAAGACCTGGACATAGTCGTCGCGTGCTCAAAACCAAGCCTAGCAAATTTGATCAAATAATTGTAAATTTAATAGCGAGCGATAAGCGGGAGTAAATCGCAGGCGAACATAGTTTCGTCTCTAGTCTTCAAAGGCAGCATTTGCCACTTAGATTAACCTTGGAGTCGATATGTTCTGCTCTGGCTGTGGAAACAAATTAATAGACGCTGCTTCATTTTGTTCCTTTTGCGGATCAAAGATAGCCATTCCGCAAAAAGAAGATAGAGACAACAGCATAGGCGTTGGAGAGAACCGTAGTCATGTGGATGTGTGGTTGCGCGATCAAGACAAAATTTATGTCCTTATTGCACATCTTGGCGCTATCGTTCTGACGTTTTTTGCCCCTCTCATAGTCTTTCTGCTCAAAAAAGATAAACCATTAGACAATTGGGTAAGACAGAACGCGGCTAATAGTTTGAATTTCCAGATTACTTTGATAATTGTGCTGATTTCTATCTTTCTGGTTCCGACGTTATTGATTCAGACATATATTCAATCTGGTAACGGAATATTTGAAATGGCGCGTCGCGCAGAGTCAACTGAGCAGTTGATTGCGTTGATTCAATTGACATCCATAGTTGCTGTCTTGACGGATTACATACTTTGTATTGTGGCCGCAGTAAAATCTACTTCTGGTGTCGTTTATAGGTATCCAATTTGCATAAGATTCATAAAACACAGTGAGCCTCGTACGACGGGTATCGTTAGAACTACAGAGCGAACTATAGACACAGGAAAGACTACGAATAAAAATGCACGAGATCGCAACGTCGTGAGCGAGAATCAGGTAGTTCAAAGGATCGTTAAGAATTCAAGTAAAACGCCGATTAAAAAATTGCCAAAGAAGTTCCAGTATTTTGTTACATTTGTTGTTGTGCTTTGCCTCGGGGTATTGTCATACGTCTATTTCACCAAAGGTACTTATCGGGAGCCAGCCTTAACTGATTCGATAATAAACAGTGGAGATACGGAGTTTCAAATCCGAGTTCATACGAACTACAGCAGATTAGATGTTTATCGAAATATCAATGAAGGCTTTTCTTGGGTCAAAGATGGCTCCAAAATACTTTTTAAAGTCTACCCTTCAGACGGCATTCCAGAGCCCGTTTTACTCAAAGAAGAAGGGCCCAAACAATACTGGGTGTTTTCGTCATACGCAGGCAATGCATGCGAAGGTCCACACAACATCGTAATCACCACAGCCAATAGTATTAAAGTCTCAGAAATTAAGACGTGTGCACAATGGGCCTATGTTCAGGACTATCTAACCATTTCTGGCGATAGCGTGAAGTATTCGCCTCCCAAATAAAGATTCTGCGAAGGTAGCCGTTTGTTTGCACTCAGTAGCTCTTCGAAACGCCATTGAAAGCGAAGCGGAAGCATTTAATCGTGCTGAGGCCGCTTTACGTCAGCCTATAGGTGCTTGGGTAGTAGGACCATGCTCAAAACGCGTGTACGCGCTTTTTGAAGCGTTTACGCAGCGAGCAGCATTTTCTGTGGGATTTCTGCCACATGCTTGAATCGACAGCGATTTAGAACAGCCCCCGTAAATCTTGCCTATGACGGCGTGCAAGGAAGCCTAGGACACCGAGCGACCTCGATGTCCAATTTCTAAAGATCTGGGTATAGCCGTTGCATACTCAAAAACCTAGTCTGGACAACTAACTCTAGTGGATGTAGATTTTCGGAAAAGGCGATGAGTGCTGGCGAATCGCAGGCGATCGCGAGTCGGCCTTGGTCATGACATAAACATTCATTGCAAAACATAGCAAGAGGTAGTCGCGATGCATTGAAAATGCGCATTACTTGTCTCGATATTGGTAACAGCCTTTACTCTAATGGGTTGTCAGAAAAATAATGCTGACGGAAAAAACTTTGGATATTGTTTTGCATACCATTCGACGATAACAAAACGAATAAATCAACATAGCGATAAGTTTCAAAAAGTTTTGACTCAAATAGACCCGAGCTTGGCGAATGAGTTTGCTATGCGATGGATCAGGGAGTACTACATGAGTGCATCAGATGCACACAAACAAAAGAAGATCTCACAAGCTCAAGAAAACTGCAGAAACCTGTCGTTACCTTACTAAAACGAACGGAGCAAACAATGCACAAGAAAGTTGGATACTCGTTGGTTATTCTGGGCGCAGTTTTGTTTCTTTATGCGGTAGTAATTTTTGATACAACTGTGGCGGTGAACGCGTACACACGGGTTCACAATCTTGGCCTACTGAACGAGCAAAAAAATCTGATGTGGCTTGGCGCTATATCAGTCGCAATAGGGGCAATTTTCATTTTTATAGCTTCGGGAACTTTGGTTGCGGGAAACTCTCTTCGCGGCGTAACTCCACAAACTCATGTTAAGTGCCCTGATTGCAAGGAATTTGTGCTTAAAGAGGCGTCCGTTTGTAAACACTGCGGTTGCAGGCTTGTTCCACAAAATGACGCACCGTTGTCAACCGCTCCTCAAAATAATTTAACAACATCAATTGAGTCACAAATAGACGCAACTGAAAATATTCGTAAATCAACAATTCTCGTTCACGGTTATGAAGAGCATTTTGCTGCCAACCCAAGTGTTACGGTTTTTAAAGATGGAGATATCGTTGGGGAAGTCGGGCATCATGCAACTCTTCAAATTGAGATTGAGAAAGATTGTGAACTTGAATTTAAATGCCTAATGCGCACATCTTCAGTTTTGGTACGAAAAAGTGAAGATACTCATATACTGCTATCTTTCAATCGATTTACTGGCGGACTTGAAGCTGTGGTTGCTAACGATAACAACTTAGATGAGAAACGGAGTATCAAATCTGCTAATGCGAAGAATAATCTGATGAGAGTGGCATTGCTTGTTTCATTGATTTTTATAGTTGCATGGATGTTCAACTCCCTCGGGGAAAAATGAATCAACGAGAATTACATACCCTGCATCACGAACGCCATTCTTGATCCCAGATGATTCTGCGTACGTATGTGCATCTAGCAGCGGATCAGGACTAATACTTCAACTAAAATATAGTCGAACATCTTCTAATCTCGCAACAATCGCTTCGAATACATCAGGACGGATTGAGAACGTAAGTCAGTGGGAATTTTATGTTCCCGACGGTATTGACAGCGATGAAAACTATCACTATCAAAATACAGTGAACAGAAGTTCATATCTGCATGTTTATCCATCAAGAAAAGAAGTGATCATGGAAGGTGTAGATGGAAGACTTGAATTTTCTCTTTGCGAGATGATTCAAACTGGAAATTGTTGAGACTTTTAAGAATTCCCGTGCATTAGTCGATTTCAGAAAACTAAAATCGTCTAACTAATTCTCATGGGTAAGTTTCCCTGAGTAACAAATACATATATGAATGACTGGAATGTTACATTTCTAATTTCCTGTGATGTACTAACCTTGTATCTTTGGATCGATAGCAAATATGATGCTGCTGCAAGAGAAAGCACAGAAAACGAGCGTAGATATAAATTCCAAAACGCTGTTAGAACTCAGCTTGGGGCGCGAATTATCTCAAAAAAGTGGTGTATATGCCCTACAAACGCTTTACGATACCCTGTGTGTGCTTGGCTAGCAGGCCCACGCTCAAAACGCTCGTAGACGCTTTTTGACATGTTTACGCAGCGAGCAGAATTTTCTGTGGGATTTCTGCCACATTCACGCTAAGTAAACACAAGCAAAGAAAATTGCACTTTTCTTTGCTTCGCTGCTAAGTCATTGATTCTTGGGAGATTCTGCGAGAGCAGAAATAGGTCGCTCTTTCGAGCAAAAGAAAACACACTTGTACGTGTGTATTTATTTGCTACAGAAAGGGCACCAAAAATGGCACAAGCAAAATCACTTACTCAAGCAGAGATTGATCAAGTCTTGAGATACATCAGCACCAAAAAGTTTGCCTTCCGTGATCGTGCGATGTTTTTGACCAGTTGCTGGAGTGGCATGCGTGTGAAAGAGATCGCTGCACTACGCATCAAAGATGTTGCCAACGATGACGGTACTATCAAGGCAGAGGTAAGGCTCTCAGCAGATCAGACCAAGGGCAGCCACGGACGCACTGTGTTCTTGCCCCAAAAACTGCGTGAGGAACTCAGCGAGTATCTCTCACAGCGATACAGCAAGATCCCCGAACTACCCTTGTTCTATACAGCACAGAGAGCAAACTTCTCAGCCAACACGCTGTGCCAACACTTCTACTGGATGTACAAACGGGCAGGCATCAGTGGGGGCAGCAGCCACAGTGGGCGTCGCTACTTCATCACCTCGCTGGCCAGCAAAGGCATTGGGGTGCGAGTGCTGGCCAGTTTGGCAG
>JACCDP011329200.1_pt1 | contig 10157 bp, 6 predicted proteins | sample 7445841 | NCBI WGS metagenome assembly JACCDP01 (sample SAMN15323441, study PRJNA562643) | freshwater metagenome | isolation source: river surface water | place: USA:Blue River Watershed | collected 2017-08-17
AACAGCTCATCTCTAACCCGCGCAACTGCGGCATCGACCGAACCCTCTTGCCCTTCTCCTACAGGCTTACTGATCACATCGTCAGCCCCAATCTTTAGAGCTTGATGGACCTTTTCATAGGCCCTGGAAGTCGGCGATGCAAAGACTAGAACTCGAGCAGTCATCTTCTCCTGCTCCATAGCCTTTAAGGTCTCAATTCCATCCATCTCCGGCATTTCTAGATCTAAAATAACAACATCAACAGGCTCGTTTCTGAGCTTTGTCATAGCAATCTTACCGTTGGCAGCAGTTCCAACGACTTCAAAACCCGGCTCTCCCGTTAGGGCCGCTTTAATAACGGAGCGAAAAGTAATCGAATCGTCCACAATCAACAAGCGCATACGTCTACCCTTCTGAGATTTGAAAACGATTCAAAAAAAGCGAGGCCTTCGGACAATTATTAGGAACTTGCTCTCTCGGGGGACTGCCCTCCAGCCAGACCCATAAAAGAAGCGATTGGCTCAATGTCGATCACACACAAGAGCTGATTGTTGACCTTATATACACCACCCAAAAATCGCCGCACACTCTCGCTGATCGTTGTTGGCAGGGACTCGAATTGCTCACGTTTTACTTCAAGAACATCACCGATTTCGTCTACTTGGAACGACAACATGATGCCGTTGACTTTACAAACGACATTCATCAGCTCTTCAGGCTTCTTCTTAGGCAGATCAAAAAGCTCTCTCATTCCGATGCCCGTTGCTATCTGCCCTCGAAGGTTAATCAAACCAGTAAGATAGTGTGGCGCGAGGGGAATTGTAGTCATCGGCATGGGCTTGACGACTTCTTGAACCTTGATGACATCGACCCCATAGAGTCTACCAGCTACATAGAATGTCGTGAACTGAAGCGAGTTCTCCGAAGCAGACTTCTTGCCATGATCCGTGATTGCCATAATGTCTTTCATATCACCCATATTCAGTACCTCTCCGCTAAACCAAAGATTCGATCGATTTCATAGATCAAGAGAGAAGGATTCATCTTTTCCAAGTACTTATTAAATCCGAGCTTGAGACCTTTGTCCACATCCGCACTTGACGTTCTACTCGTCAAGGCTATCACAGGCATCTGCTTCCATTGGGGATCTGAGCGCAAGCGTTGAATGAGTTCGAACCCATCCATTGTAGGCATCTCAATGTCAGAAACGATGAGAGAGAAAGGGTCACCTCGCGAATTCTCGAGTCGATCCAAAGCTTTTTGACCGTCTCCCTCTGCTGTCACACGATAACCAGCATCTTTAAGAACAGCACTCACCTGCTTTCTTAAAAAGTTACCATCCTCGACGAGGAGTACATGGAATCTCTCACGAGAACCCACATGCTTTGGTACTTTCGTAGCTGCTAGATCTAATTTATGAATAGGGGGAAAAACCTTACCAAAAACGGCCAGAACATCTACAACGACTATCACCTGCTCATCATGCACCATATTGCCTACGACACCAAATCTCTCTCTAAGATCAGGCTCAACATCAGAACTTGTAAAAAGAATATCGCTAATCTTCTCGACTTCTAAGCCAATGAATTGTTCGCCACGTTTGATAACTATGACGACTATTTCCGTTTTATCCTTATCTACTTTGGCGTCGCTAAAGCCAAGAACTTCAGCCAAAGAAATGAGGGGGAGTATCGCATCACCATACTTAACGGCTCTGCGACCACCTACATACTGAATCTTTTGCAAGGAAAATTCTTCGAGACGATGAACCATACAGAGTGGTACGGCACACGGACTCTTTAATCCGATATCAAACAAGAGATACTCGATCTCCTCTGCAAATACCTTACGATTTCCCAACTCTGGAGATAGACCAAGGGTCCTCTGATCCATACCATCGAAGAAATGGTATTTCTCAGCAATCCCATTCACATCCAAAATAAATGACGTAGAACCGTCTGCAAGTATCGAAGCTCCCGAATAAACACCAAGCGCTTTGATAATCGAAGGCAACGGCTTTACGACGATATCAAATGAGTCAACGATTTCGTCCACGATGAGGCCGTAGTACTTATGATCTGCATGGAGGACAACAACATTTAAATACTCTTTGCTATCATCGCTTGCATCTTCTTCGTCAAGGACTAGATGCAAATCGATGAGAGGAAGTAGTTTGTCTCTTAAGCGCATCACAGGACTTTCGACAAGATGATCAAGCTTGGTCGCACCTGACATCTCACCCTTAGGAACTTTGAGCAACTCCAGCAGCTTTACTTGAGGAATTGCATAGAGCCGTCCCTTACTTCGCACCAAAAGAGCCGAAATTATCGCAAGGGTGAGTGGAATTTTCAAGACAACCTGAGTACCCTCTCCCGTCTTACTGCGCACCTGTACAGTCCCGCCAATGCGCTCGATATTCGTCTTCACGACATCCATGCCCATACCACGCCCTGAAACGTCAGAGACTTGCTCTGCAGTCGAAAAACCAGGGAGAAAGATGAGCTGTAAAGTCTCATGATCCGATAGCTTACCCAGAAGATCTGGCGTCAGCAAACCCCTTTCAAAAGCCTTGGTCCGAATCTTATCGTGATGTATACCGCGACCGTCATCTTGTACTTCGATCGTAACGAAGCCATTTTCATGAATTGCACTGATTCGAATCATTCCCTGGGTAGGCTTTCCCGCCTTCATGCGCTCTTCAGGGCCCTCAATTCCATGATCAATAGCATTTCGTAGGATGTGCAAGAGAGGATCACGCACGGTCTCCAAGAGAGCTTTATCAAGCTCTGTCTCGCCTCCCTCCAAGTTCAGCACCGCGGACTTACCAAGGTCTCTAGAGATCTCGCGCACAGTCCTCTGAAACTTACTCAAAAGGTTACCAATAGGCTGCATTCGAGTCTTCATAACATTATTCTGCAGCTCACTCGTGATAGCATTTAGCCTTTGATGAATACTCAGCATAGAGTCGCCACCATGTTCCTTAGCAAGCTGATTGACCTCGTTGCGGATGAGCACAAGCTCTCCCACAAGCGTCATAAGGCTATCCAAGAGATCTACGTTGACTCGAATTGAGTCGCCTTGCAGATCCTCTCGTGCCTGACGAACCCCTTGCACAATAGTAGACTGCCGCTGTTCGGTTTTTAGAATATCGGCGAGAATATCAGACTCTACTTCCTCTTCATGATCATGTGCATCTATGTCAGCTGCTGGAGCAGACTCATCTTGCTTTGCTACCTTCTTTTCCTTCAACCCAAACTGGGTCAACTTCTTAAGCGTGCTTTCAAACTCCGGCCCTGCATCTGGCTCTTTTTTGCTCGCTTTAACAACAGTGAAGGTCTTAGAAATCATATCTAGTGCTTCGAACAGAATATCTGTTAAGCCAACCAAATCTTCCTTTGGAAGCTGCTGAACGCGTTCTAGGCATTCCTCCATCGCATGACTCAGCTTTCCAATATTACGGAAGCCAAACAGCTGAGAAGATCCTTTGACTGTGTGAACATCACGTGAAAAACCACGCAAAATACTGCGATCGAAGCTTTCACGCTCTAACATAGCTAAATTCGCGTTCAGTTTTTCGAGCATTTCCCCGCACTCACCTAGGTATTCTGCGAGGATATCATCCTGTAGATTCTGCATTGTATTTCCATTAATTCGGACGCTATTGGAGATGGCGGGCTTAAATCACTAAACCTAAACTTAATTTTACCATTTCTTCGAGGCAAGAGAAAGGGAACTTCTCCGAAGCTTTAATATCATAATTCAACTGATTTTTAACTTATTTTTAGTCAAAAACACCCCATCCAGCAGCCAGGTTCATACCCATAGTTGGCTCGAGAATTGGGACGGACGGAGAGGGTAAAGCTGTTAACTGAGCTGGCTTCGGGAGCTCTATTGGTTTTTTCTTCACAAGACCTTTGGCCTCTAGAATCGCGCGAAGGTCCACGACACTCACTATTCTCTCACCGAGGAATACTTCTCCTCGAAGGCCAGTAACCCCCTGGAGACTTTCATTAATCTCTTTCGGAGTGTCGACAATATCCAAGATCTCATTGACGATAAAACCGAAGTATCGATCATCAATCATAGTGACTATCAAGGAGATTTGAGGCTGCACAATTCCCAAAGCATCGTTACGAAGTTTGATTTCTTCACAGAGGTCATAGAGATGCATGAGGCTTTGACGATAGATGATAACAGGATGGTCACCAGAGTACTGGATGTCTGTAGAGTTGATGTTTTCTATTCGATAGACCTGAGCTGTTGGAATTCCAAAAAGACCTTGCTGACGAAGTTTACAGAGCAGATATTCATTTGTAGAAGAAGACTCTTTTTGCGCCCCATCCTTCGCATCGAGATGCTTATGATGAGTATCTATCTCTTGCTTGTAACGTTTTCCAATACCCTCAATACTTAGGATGAGACCAACACTTCCATCACCCAGGAAGGTTGCACCCGCATATACCTCTAAGACTTCTAAATGCTTACCAAGAGGCTTCACAACAATTTCTTCACTATCCACAATCGTATCGACAACTATTCCGAACATAGTATCGCCAGCCTCAACCAGGACAACACAGAGCTCTCCTGATTCCTCTCTTTCTTCTTGTCTCGTCAATTTCAAACAATCAGCCATATCAATAAGGGGAACTATGTGATCTTCTACTCGCAGTACAGAGCCGCCTTCTACCGTAATGATCATTCGTGCTCTTTGCTCAGGGTCGAGACGAAAGAGACGACGTATCATATCGTGCGGGATCGCAAATATCTGGCCGGAGACGTGCGTCAGCAGAGAGTTGAGAATCATAACGGACTTAGGAATGGGGAGAAACAAAGTAAATTTAGTACCTTTACCTCGCTTTGTTTCGATATCAATGCTGCCGTGCAATCTGTCCACAGCAGACCGCACCATATCCATTCCAACGCCTCTCCCCGAGACATCAGAGACAGCCGCTGCCGTGCTAAAGCCAGGCTCAAAAATCTTTTGAAGAAGCTTACTTTCTGGCATCTGAGCGAGTTCCTCGCGAGTCGCCATTCCATTTTCAAGGAGTTTTGCCTTAACGCGATCAGGATCAATACCACGACCGTTATCTTCAATTTCAATCACAACGTTGTCACGATCTTCGTAACCTCTGACGCAGATGGACCCTTTGCGATCTTTACCAGATTTCATCCGCTGATTCGGATCCTCAATACCGTGATCAGCACTATTCCTCACAAGATGTATTAAAGAATCACTCAAAACCTGGCTTATCGTGGAGTCTATCCTCAACTGATCCCCTGTCGTGGTCAGTTCAATATCCTTTTGCAGCTGTCTAGATAGATCACGTATCGTTCTTGGCAAGGGGCGCAAGACATTCGATAAGGGTACTTTGCGCATATCTACAATTTTTTCTTGCATCGATGAGTTAATTTTATGCATTTCATCGAGCAGATCAATCAGAAGGGCGACATCTCTATTACCAGGCTGAGACTTTTCAATAGCTTTTACGAGCTTATTGACCATGTTTCGAATTACAGTGATTTCACCACTGAGCTCCATAAACTCATCCAGAGTCTGCATGGAGATTTTGATACCTTCTCGAGCGCTCGATACGGGATTGGCTCCGCCAGCTGCAGCCGCTTGCTGTTTATTATCTTTATCGCCGCCTCCTGCTTCTGCAGGACGTTGCGTTTGGGACCCTTTGCCCTCATTTTCAAATATTCTGAGGAGTTCAGGCAACTTAAATGTATTCAGTTGTCGAGTTGAAATTGCGGCGATGAGGTTCTTTAGGATATCACAGCCCTGTAACATGATCGTAATGTCATCAGGCGTTACTTTTCTATCACCTCTTTTAAAAACAGAAAGCATATCCTCAAATCTATGTGCGAAACGCACTATGATCTCAGAGTCCAAAACCCCGCTCGAACCTTTGAGCGTATGTATCAATCGGAATATGCTGTTGATGAGTGCTGCGTCTTCTGGCTGCTTTTCGAGCGCCATCATTTGTGGCTCTAAGTCTTCCAGAATTTGTTGCGCTTCAGCCACAAAGGTTTTTTCTAGTTCCATCTTCTCGCGTTGCTGCACAATGCGAGCTGAGGTTTCAACTTCTACAGTAGCTTTCAGATCATCAAGTCGAATTGGCTTATCAAGAAAAGCTGCAATTTTGAGTTCTATACCTCTCAGCGCCAGCTCTCTCGTCACATAGCCTGAGTAGACCACAAAAGGAATGTCTCGATAGAGGTCAAGAGTGATGGTTCTAAACTCCAGTCCATCTCCACCAGGCATGTGAAGATCAGAAACTATCAACATAATCTCGTTAGACTGTTGAGCGAGAGTTTTGAGTGCTTCGTCTTTAGAGCGAGTAAGCAGTGGGTCGTAGCCTAATCCCCGCAGACTCTCACCGAGGGACTGGAGTATTTCCAGTTCGTCGTCCACACACAGGATTTTAATTTTCTTAGCTGCTTCCCCCATGGGTCACTCTCCTTGAAGAACAGAGCACTCTGCTTCACAAACCAGGGTATCGGCCAAGTAGGTAAGAAGTTTAGTAGTTGTTTTGAGCAATAGCGGCGAAATCTCACTTGTCTACTGCCCGCCCTGTCGCTATAATTTACTGTTTTCGCTTAATAATTCTCTTATTTTTAGGAGATTACCATGCTCGCCCCCACTCCTGAGTTTCTTCATCTCGCGATGATGACCGCAAAAGAAGCCTGCGAGCAGGGAGCCTCAGTCGCCCTCAGTTATTTTAAGCAGGGAATAAAGGCAGAGGAGAAAGAAGATCACTCCCCGGTAACCATCGCAGATAGGAAAGCGGAAGAGAAAATCATTCACATCCTCCGTTCGTCTTTTCCTGAGCACAGTATCCTCGGAGAAGAGCATGGTCAGCTTTCAGGCGACCCTCGTTTTCGTTGGATTATAGACCCTATCGATGGCACCCGTGGTTTCATTAGGGGAGGAGGATTTTGGGGCAGCTTGATTGGACTAGAACATGAAGGCCAAATCATTGCTGGAGCTATGTGCTTACCTGTACCCCAAATTAGCTTTTGGGCAGCCAAGGGACTCGGCTGCTTTCGGAATGGTGTGAAGGTTACCCTCTCAGGTGCTGACGAACTCTCTGCAGCGACTCTGTCTTTAGGAGAAGTTCAATATATCCTTCAGAGCCCCTATGCTGCTGGCCTCACGCAACTCATCTGTCACAGCGCATCGACCAGAGGCTATGGTGATCCTGGTGGACTTATGATGGTTCTCGATGGTCTTGCCGATATTTGGATAGAAGGTGGCGTGAAAGCTTGGGATCTAGCCCATGCAAAAATCTTGATCGAGGAAGCAGGAGGAGTCTTTACAGATTTTGAGGGGACTCCCACTATCCATAGCGGTCAGGCTATAGCGAGCAGGAGCATACTTCACAGACAAGCTTTAGAGCATCTTAAGCGGAGCTGTTAAGCAAAAGCCCAGGCTCTTATCCCTTACAGCTACATCCACCCAAAGAGGGGAACTGCTTAGCAGACTCTCTATGGGCCATACAAAGTTCTTTATTGGTCGTCCACCCCCAACCACTGCTATCGGCACTCCCATTGTCACAGGCGGGAAATAGCTCAGCGGGACTGTTCGCTATAAGCTCCGGCAAATAGCAAAGCTTACCCTCGGAGTCCTTGCCTAATCGATCTTGCCCCACACTTGTATTCTTAGGACAGATCGAAACACAGGAAGCATAGTCCTTTATAGGTGCAAAATTATTCATACATTGGATCTGGAGTCGAAGCGCATGACCCTCTGCAGTGAAGGTCTCGTTACCATCTTTGACCAGAGAAAGTGGAAAGGTAAAGTCATCGTCGTCAGCAGGACTTCCATTGGCAAGTTGAGGGACCGCTTGCCAGATCATGGTTCCGGAATAGCCAGCCTCGGTTGCGAAGCGGAACATCTTGGAAATAAAATAGGGACGATCCAACTTGTATTCTTTCTGCCCGTAGGCCTCTGGTCTCTCATTAAATCCCGTCTCTTCCAAAATGATTGGTTTTTGGAACTGACGTGCAATCGCAGCTCTCTTTTCAAAGAGACAAGACTTAACCCAGTTCAGTTCGGAAATTGGAATATTCCAGTTGTCAGGGTAGATATGGTTGGTGAGAAAATCGATATCCGCAATGCTGGCATTACGAGCAAAATCCGTTCCTTTGGAGCCATTGTGGATCCACTGATGACGATCCTTACACTCTGGCGCAATACTATCGATATTGGCCAGGTAGCCCTCCTCGCCATGAGCAATCAGGTGGTTTGTATCAATCGTTTTTACATAGCGACTCGCCTTGCGGAGCCATTCGTAGACAAGCGTGCCAGCCCCAAATTCTCTCATATCCCGCTGCTGACATTCTGACTCTGAGAGACCTGTCCGCGTGCACTCATAAAAGTCTTTGGTGTGAGGCTCGTTAGCGAGCTCTATGGCCATGATGCTAGGATCATCTTTGTACGGCAGGCCAGTATAGACATTAGTACGCTCCAGAAGAGACCGCACATAAGAGCTAAATTTGTCCCACACTCTCTGGTCTGTGTAGAAAAGATGCTTATCTGCCGATCCTGTGGTCTGTTCAACCCACCACTCCATGCCACAGTATTCATGCTCAAAATTTACCAGAGGCAGTATGACCTTAACACCTGAGCGAGCAGCGGCAGCAAGAACATAGTCTAATTTTTCAAATCCTGCTTCGTTTAGCTCTACTGGATTTTTTTGAAGGCCCTCTCTCGTCAAAAGAGCTGGGTTAACGTTGTGGCCTTTGGAACCTTCGCAAGCAAAACCCCAGATGCGGACTACTTTGATACCCTTCTCTTCATACCCTCGAAAGACCTGATCCACTAAGGGATAGCTGACCTTACCTGTTGTCGCATCGATCGTGGAATAATCTTGTCCTGAGAAGCGATCTGAGAGAGCGAGACGGTAGAAATTACTCCCTACGAAATAAAAATCTTTCCCCCCGAGAGTAAACTGTCCTCTCTCAACCTTAACAAACTCATTGGGATGGGTAAGGCGGGCTGCAAAGCTGCTTGATGACAAAGCTGTCAGCGCTATAGAAACAGCCCAGGTGCACAACCGAGATATTGAGCCATTCATAACTGGTCTCCCTTGTAATTCATCCCAATGTCTTACCTGCTACGAATGATAAGGATCAAGCCAAACAAAGTAGTTCTCACTTTCCAAAAGAACAAACGACAAAAAACCCGGCTTCGATCTTATCGAATACCGGGTTTTTCAGTGGTGGGGATGAGTGGACTCGAACCACCGACCTCACGCTTATCAGGCGTGTGCTCTAACCACCTGAGCTACATCCCCAAACAGGAAGCCCTGTTATAGGGAGTCTGGCAAAAGCTGTCAACGATTTTTCAGTTCTCGTTTGTAGGTTCACTCTCTATAGGTAAAAAAAAAGCACGGCGTGTAAGCCATGCTTTTTTACTTAATCTGTCATCAGCTGATGCTAAACTTCTATCGGCCCTGATACAACCTCAACAGATTTCCACTTGGGTACATCTTTGAGGCTCTCAAATCGACATTGCTTGCAGATCAGCCACGAACCTTAGTTCGTGAAAGATGGTGTATCGAGACCTGCTTCGTTACCAAGCTCGTCGCCGCCAATCTTAGACTTCAGACCCCAGTCAGAAGCGCCGTAACGCTTCAGCTTGCGTTGAAGAGTGCGGATACCGATACCCAAAGCACGAGCTGTGTGAGTACGGTTGAAATTCTTTTGACGAAGAGTCTCAAGAATTACAATGCGCTCGATCTCACGAAGCTTTGTTCCGGGAGGGAAAGTGACAGAAGAAGTGTCGAAGTTGAGAGCTGCGTCGTTTGTGTTATCAGGTGTCATCATAGCTGATTTCCTCCGATTGCTATTATCCCGTTTCTTAAGACCTGCAGAAAAGCTGTGGTACCCAGTTTTCCTGCAGAAAAATAAGAGTCGCGTTACCTATACTTTTTGAGCACTGCTTCAGTGACCGATCCTGATTTGCCACGCCTGAAAAACTTTCTCAAGAGCCAAAATGCAAATCTTTGACCGCTCGACCTGAGCTTTACTCGACCCAAAATGCCTTAGCTGCGACAAATTAGCAGTTTGAGAGACAATGTCAATAACTTTAGTGAGGATTTTCCTGAGTCGACGATTTTTTTTTGGAGCGCATTCTGAGTTAAATCCTAAGTATCGGTAGCTACTGACTTTAT
>JACCDP010184316.1_pt1 | contig 10156 bp, 7 predicted proteins | sample 7445841 | NCBI WGS metagenome assembly JACCDP01 (sample SAMN15323441, study PRJNA562643) | freshwater metagenome | isolation source: river surface water | place: USA:Blue River Watershed | collected 2017-08-17
AGACAGCTTTAACTCAGCCGCAGAATTAATAAGGCTGACTCTGTGTGCGGCATGGTTGATACAGACAAACAAAATGTGAGCAACATCTTCCACTTCCCCTGACAGGCAGGGACAGAGCGGTGACGGAGACTTTTTGATTTTAGAAAGTTGTTTAAGCCGCAGTGGCCCAAGAGAAAGCTGCAGAGAAAGAAAGGGAAATTCGAAGAAGATAAAATCGAGGCGGATTCCACTGAGGGAAAAAACAAACGGGTCTGGGCACCCGCATTGGCGTCTTGCCAGGCTGAGTTCCAAAGGGACAGCATTTCCGAGCGCAACACTCTTTTTCTGTGCAGACCTAGAGGTATGCCTGCTGGAGCTTCAGACGCAAAAAATTTGGCAGAAGTTTCGCCAGCAACTTGTAACGACGAGAGGGGAAGAAGAGCAGCAAGGGCAGAGATGGATCTCTTTAGAACCGTTTCGATGATTTTGAGGTGCAGAGGGAAGATATTGGCGAGGATGAAAGCCGCATCAGTGGACGTGGACTTGAACAGTCGGCCAATGGTTAACGCAAATGGGCGTTGGGCGGATTTCAGGGCTGTAATCACACGTTTCCTGCGGATGGAAGAAGCCCAAACAGAACAGTTGTAGAGTATTGTGGGAATCACCGTTGTTTTATAAAGAAGAGAGATTGTATTGCGTGAAAGGCTCCATGACAGACGGCAGCACTTAAGGATGAGGAAGAAAAGTTTTTTTTTACCGCAGCGCATTTATTGGCTATGTGTATGTTCCAGCTGAGTTTGTCATTGAAGGTTAGACCAAGGTACAGGCCGAATGAACTGGGGCCGTTCGACAGGCCAAATGGGATTATCTTGAACTGGTACAACCCATCTGCCGTAATGAAGGCAGTCTTGTGACGGTCCTCTCTCACCGGAATCTGATGATATCCGGCTTCTAAGGAAACAAATGTTAAGTATATAAGATATATTTAACATGAGTGTCAGTCTAACTCTACATGAGGTTCCCACATACAGTGGTCATCCAGTGTTGTGGGCTTCCATATCTATATTGGCATCCACTGTATGTGGGGAGTCACATAGCGTGGCAATCACACTCATTGATTGACACGTATACATTTTTGCGTATGATAAACTCTATGTGCGGCTAACTATGAACAATGTGTCTCCTGATATTAATACCTTAATATATGTTCATATTGGAAGCGGGACATTCAGCCATCTAGCGGTCAACATGACAACCTCATTTTCATATGCAAGAAGCATGCTGTTTAGCCTCACATGCACCTTCTCTACGAAGCGTCTAGCTGTCAAGAAGGATCCACGCTAATCGTGATACGCCTCGTTTATATACACTGCAATATCTAGGTAAATGTCAAGAAGTTTATCACTTATTTATTTGTTATATGCAACGTCCATGCAGACAAATACAGACCTCTGTGTGAGGAATCAGAAACCCCAAGTAATGGTGTCGTATTCAATCTAACAGTTCAATGATGACACAAAATGATCCTTGAGGGATGTATGATTAGAATTAGGAATCTGCTATATTGTTCACATGGAATCAGAGGCTTGTACCAAAATGTTTTTAAACAATCGACTTCTCCTCCCAAAATAATCGATTAAAGTCGACGCTGAGAAAAAAGTCGCGACTTTTAGTCGACTTCAAAAAATAATCGACTTCTTGGAAAAAGTCGACTTTCACATTTTTTAAACAGTATAAGAGCTTGTAGTTTGGCCATGCAACTGCGTTGAATTTGAATTACGTGGTAAATAAATTTCGAATTTTATAAAGAGTGTTCCATTTTAAGTTCTTAACTTAAGAAAATAAATGACAAGAAAATGAGACCAAATTTTTTTTAATTATTACTGGTCATTGACTGCAATGAAAATTGTCATGTCTACATTTTGTGGTGAAATATTGGCACGCAAAGAAGAAATTACGTTTCCACTTTTGCTGAAGATTCTTTCACAGCACGCAGAAGTGGCCGGAATTCCCAAAACTTTGCGCGCAATAACAGAAAGTAGAGGGAATTGTTTTTCGTGGTCTTTCCACCATTTCAGAAAATCAAATGATTCCAAGTCTTCTTTTGAAATAAAAGGAGTCGACAAGAAAAATGAAATTTCTTTTTTCAAAGCATCATTTTCAATAGGAATACTCCTGGAATCAAGAAGACCACCTAAAAGTTTTGCTACGGAAGACTCTTTCTTTTTCTTTTGATTAATAGAGACGGAATTTGATGAAGATGGCTGGATGTGTTGAGGAATGATGGGGATATCTCTTTGATTTTCTGAAGATGGAGGTCTTCCTATTACCATTCGTTCTTTTAACGCTTTTTCAAAATTGTTGATGGCAGTTATCAATTCGTGTTCACTTGTTATGAAATGACAAGTTCCCTTCCAACGAGGATCTAGTGTTGATGCTAACGTATAGACTGGGTTTCCAGATCTTTCAAATCTCGTTTCGATGGAATTTCGTACGTTTTCTTTAAACATGGCAAGGTCAGACATCAAGGAATCAATATCTTCGTCCATTCTACCTTCTTCTTCTGAGTTACCGTCTACCGAATCTTCTTCTGACAAAGAGAGTCTCTCCAACATCGGCAAAACAAGAGAAACCGTTGGATAGTGGTCCCCTTGTAACAAATCAGTGCATGTTTTGAACGGTAACAAAAATGTTAAGAGACGCTTCAAAAAGTAAATTTCACCATCTAAGTGAAGATCGATTTTGTGAAAATGAACTAGTAAACGACGAATGACTATACGATTTTTCAGAATCGATTCTATCATTATACATTTTGAGTTCCACCTGGTCACATTATCCTTTTTAATAGTACTAGAGGGAATGCTTACATCTTCTTCAAAATAGGAGCGGTCTGTGAATTCTACAGGCATATTTTCCAAAAGCTGCCGAAGTTCTTCTTGTGCTGATGAAACCTGGGCTGATTTGAACTGAAGAAACAATGCGATATCTTGACATTTTTTTAGAAGTCGCACTATTGATGGAATGCGTTTAAATCCATCACTGGCAATAACAAGGTTAAAGACATGAGCGGCGCAATTTATTTGAAACCAACGCATTAACCTTCCAGCCAAAAGCACGTTTGAACCTTGATCACATACTAAAGTTGGAGTTGCATCAATATCTTTCAATTTGAATTCATCGACGGCATGTTGAAGGTCTCGCCTTATGTTCTCTCCTGTATGGTCACCCAAAAAAGCTCTTGTTGAAAGAGCATATCGCTGGCATTTCCATTTAGAAGTTATAAAGTGGGCAACGATCGTGATGTAACTGATCTTCCTAAAGTTATCGGTCCAAAGATCGGTTGACAAATTCAGATGAATAGCATCTTTTAACTTCTCAAAAACTTCTCTTTACTCTTCTCATCTTCTTTACTTCTTGATATGCCTCTGGCACATACGTCCGAGTAAACGTAGTAGGATGTGGAACAACGTAGTTTGGTTCTATCACCTTCATCGCAGACCGGAATCCAGTACCCTTCATCATGTGAGGGGGTCGCATATCAACAGTGATGATTTTGGTTAGTGCTCTAGCGATGTCTTTTTTTCTTTTCTTGCTAATGGAGCTAGATTTTTGGTCTTCCGAGCTACCCACAGATTTTTCGGATTGTGATGATGAGAAGTCGACAACAGTAGGGTGTTGACGAAGCAAATGAGTCATGTGTGATGTTGTCGAGTTGTTAAACTTGTAGGATTTCTCACAAATATTGCACTTCACACGCCCGTTGTCTATTAATGACATGTACTTCCAAATTCCCGACTTTGATTGCCGCCCAGTTGGAGTTTTGGGTCGTTCGATTACATCATCCTCATTTGAAGATGGTTGTTCTTCACTTGTAAAACTTCCCTGTTCACTATCAATTTCAGTATCTGTAAAAAATTAGAAATGTAAGATGCTAATCACTAAAGAAAAGTGTAATAAATCACTAACAAAATTGTAGATAAACAAACCTTCATTTTCTTGTGCGCTTGGCATAATATCCCGGTTATTGTTCAGAGTAAGTAACACTTGTTGTTGAAATCAGCAAACGTTTCTCAAAAATCAATTCTGCAGCAAACCTTTCTCAAAAATATTCTTCAACAGTGGCCAGTGGTCAGAAGTCAGGTTACGAAGAGACTTGATTTCCGTTTTGCAAACAATGCCAGTCAAGTAGAGATTAGAAGTGGACCGACAATCCCACTTTAGATATGGCAACAAAATGAAGCCACAATCGGGATCTAAATCTTCATAGACAATTCTATCAGCTTCCTTATTGTGTTACAGATTATTGTGTACCAACTATAAACAAAATTTTAGTTTTTAATGTTTCATACAAAACATTATTAACTGACCTGAAGCCTGAAGGTCAAACATAGATTCTCTAATATGAGGAAGTGTCACAGATTGATACATGAATGGTTTCTCTTCAATTAGGAAACTTTTTCTGGCGATGGAAGGCCAAGAATGTAATTGTTATACTGTAAATAGAAAAAGTATTAACAAACATGTATGTAAAGTAATGAATACTTTCTCTTACCACAATGTTATGAAAGGATAATACGAGTGATGTCATATGTTGTTGAAATCAGCAAACGTTCCACCTTTGTGAAGTCAATAGATAGAATGTGCATCAACAACTCTAAACAGAGAGAGTATTTAGAAAAATATTTGTATAAATAAATTCAAATGTATTTTTACCTTAATATGATGGAAATCGAACATGAAAGAGATGTCAAACACAGGTTCCGAATTTCAAGCCAGACAAAGTGCTGGCGAATCGAGAATTTGTCTTAAACACAATTTTAAAAAGACAAGTTGTAGTTGAAATTTAAACAAATTTTGACGTGAATACACAAAAATGTAGATTAAAAATGTATACCTTTCTTTTGAAACTTACAATTCTAAATGCAAATGTAGTAATGTAGCTGTCAGGGAAAAAGTCGACTTTTTCAGAAGATCGATTAAAAGTCGCGACTTTTCGACTTGAAATCGATTATTTCGTTTCGACTAAAAGTCGAATAAAGTCGAAGTATAATCGATTTTTTAAAGTCGGTACAAGCCTCTGGTGGCAGGAACGTTAAAAAGAAGAGAGGACAAGATACTTCGTCTGCTGACAAGGAAGGGAACAAAAATGACAGGAGAGCTGCACCATCTAGTGGTGGTTTCTGTAGTTGACGATTATAACAACACTTCCCCATAAGAGGAAACGGGAAACTCAAATTATGAGTTTTTGAGACATTTTTCTTTTAGGCGCCGTGCCGCCATGAATCTTGATTCCTTTGAGGATAATTTAGCAGGTGAGTCAAAACATTATTCCGCTGTTGGAATCAGACCTGGAATAGAACATACAGATATAGATTCACGAGACATTTCAAAAATGGGGCGGGACAAGGCTTTAGTGAACATATCGGCAGATTGTTTTGTTGTCGACACATATTGCGTACTAATTACCCCCTCTGCTTGGCTTTTCCGAACATAATGATACTGAACATCAATATGTTTGGTACGCTTATGGTTTTCAGGATTTTTACTAAGATATAATAGCCCCCTGGTTATCACAAAATAACGGCGTTGGAGCTTTTTGAACTATCCCAACATCTTGCAGTAAGTTGCGCAACCAGGCTATTTGTCTGGTTGTTTCACAAGCCGCAACATACTCGGCTTCAGTAGTCGATAGGGAAACACATTGTTGTTGTCGACTTCCCCAAGTCACTGGACCTCCGTTCAGCATTACAACATACCCAGTCGTTGATCGTTTGGTGTCTATGTCTCCCGCATAGTCAGCGTCACAAAAAGCAATTAGACAATCATCTTTGTTGCTGCCGAAACAAATACCATAGTTTGCAGTTCCCCTTACGTAAGCAAAAATTCGTTTAACCGCATTGATATGGGATTGATCAGGATTGGAAGAATATTTGGCAACTTGCCCGACGGCATAGTTAAGATCAGGGCGGGTGACACACAAATGTAGGAGGGCCCCAACAGCATTTCGGTAGGGGAATTTCACTAATGAATCCAAAGGGAGTTGAGACACAGACAAACGGCTATTCGGGTCAGCTGGTGTGCTGACTGAATCACAGTTTGTCATATTAAAAGCGGACAATAGATTTGCAGTGTAAGAAGGTTGTGAAACAAACAATTTATGATTGGCACGGTCACGAGAAATGTGAAGGCCAAAGAAGCGATCAACCAATTTTGGTTTCATTTCAAAATGGGTTTGAAGGTAAGAAAAGAAATCGGACACAAGTTTGGCGGTATTGCATACTAATAATCCATCATCCACCCATAAGCAAAGAATGAGATAAACGTTGTCTTTTTGGTAATGGTAAACACACGGATCTACGGCACTGGGAATAAGACCGAAAGTGGTTACCAGTCCGTCAAACTTAGCATTCCATACTCTCCCAGCTTGTTTAAGGCCGTATAAGCTTTTGTGTAGTCGGTATACATCTCCTTCCCTACCGGAAACACAAAAGCCCTCTGGCTGTTCAAGATAAATTTCTTCGGTGAGTTCACCATAGAGAAAAGCAGATGAAACATCAAATTGAAATAAATCTAAATTTTGCGCAGCAGCAATGGATAAGATGATACGCAAGGAGTCGTACTTTACGACAGGAAAAAACGTTTCATCAAAATCAATTCCCGCTTTTTGGGAGAAGCCCTTTGCGACTAGACGAGCACGGAATTTTTCGACCAAACCAGTAATGGAACGTTTAACAGCATAAACCCATCGACATTTAACAATCCTTCTATCCGAAGGGCGAGGCACCAATGACCATGTCTTAAGGCGATTCAAAGCGTCCAATTCAGTCACCATGGCAGTAATCCACTCTTTACTATTGCTACCGGAAATTGCATCGTTATAAGTAAAAAGATTGTCCGGATCGTTTAGCAGTGGAACATTCGGTTTTGCAAGGAAAGAAGGGATCACTTTTGGCGTCCTGATGCGAAAGGAACGACGGAGAACAAGCTCAAAACCATAAAAATTTTTGACAGTATCATAAGGATCAAAAGGTGAATTAGATTCAGTAGCACAGTCAGTTGTCGGTTCGGTTTGAGTCGATTGCGGTAAATGAATTTGCCCGTCGGATTTTACTACATTTACTGAAGGGACTGGGACATGTAAATGAATTGACTTGTCAGGTTTTGCTACACTTTCTGAAATGGTTGAGACATTTGTCGGTGTTTCACAAAATATAGCATCTCGACTCACGATAATCCGGCGAGAAAAACGATCAAAGAATCGATACGCTTTTTGGGTGTCACTGTACCCCACGAAGAGAAGTTTTTGACTTTTAGCATCAAGTTTTCGCCGAAGTGATTTTGGGACATGGACGTAAGCGAAAGACCCAAATATTCGAAAATAAGAAACATCGGGTTTACGACAATACCAAATCTCAAACGGGGTGGAATTTGTCGATCTTCCGTGAACACGATTATTAACATACACTGAGATCACGAGGTAGATCCATATCAAATAGACTACTCATTGCCGATTCCATGAGCGTTCTGTTTGAACGTTCACTCACACCATTTTGCTCTGGTGTGTAGGGCGCACACGTTTCGTGACGAATGCCATTTGTGGAAAGATACAGTTGAAAGTCACAATCCAAAAATTCCCCACCATTATCAGAACGCAAAATTGAGATACAGTGACCGGTTTCAGTTAACATGCGTGCAACATAGATTTTGAAGTAATTAAATGTTTCACTTTCGGTTTTAAGAAAATAAATGGCACGAAAACCCGATGCATCGTCGTGAAAGAGTACATAGTACAGGGAACCAGTAATGGACGGAACATTCATTGGACCACAAAGGTCTGAATGCACAATTTCACCAACTTTAGTTGCACGACGACGGCCACTGGTTGGGAACGGTTGTCTATGACTTTTGCCTAGGGCACAGCCTTTACACGGTTCAGGATCGATTGGGTCGTTTGATAGACTAAGTCCGATCACAGAATTTTCTGCTTCCATTTTCTTTATAACAGCATGATGGGCATGGCCAAAACGTTTGTGCCAGATATTGAGGGAAACAGCAGGGAAAACAAGCGAATTTGTACCTGGTACAGTCTGTGATGATGACGAGGTGGCTGAGCTTTCTGGCGACACTGCTAGCAGATTAAGTTGATAAAGATCCTTTTCAGAACGCGTGCCGATGAGTTCGAGGTTGGTTCCACGGTACATACGGACAGAATCTTTTTTAAAGATGGCTGTAATTCCACGATCTGTTGCTTTGCCAATGGAGAATAAGTTCACACCGATGCCAGGAACATAGAGAACATTTTGAAGAATCCCGTAATGAACATTTGTACCAACAGTGATTTTGATTTTAATATCGCCTTTTCCTTTCACTTCTAGTGGCTGATTATCTCTACCAACACCTTTCACATTCCATTTGTGGGAAATAGGCTCAAAATGGGTGAAGTAATGACGATGTTCTGTCATATGTTCCGTTGAGGCAGAATCCGCGAACCAATCATCAACCTGAAGTTTTCCAAGACTGAATGAAACAAAAGCATGTTCGAGATTGAACATTTCGCTGTCAGACTCTTTCTTCTGCTTGGATGCCAATTGAGCCACGGAGTTGTTTTGTTCTTGTTTTTGGAACGTAGAAGCTTCTTGTTCATGTCTATTGCGGGTACGACAATCTTCGTATACATGGTTTTGATAATGGCAATACGTACATTTCAGTCGTGGCTTCTTTGATTGTTGAGGCCGATGAGGTTTAAAAAAATCTCTCTTATTTCTGTTCCGACAATCAAGATGATTGTGATTGTTCATTCCACAGATGGAGCATTTAATTCGAGAGGGACCAGCGTTTCTTGAATTACCAGCAATCAAAGCAATATCTCTTTCTTGGCTTTGGACATTTTCTTGATTTTGTCGGTGTTCCAGCATGGATTCTGACAGTAAGAGTTTAGCTATCAAATTAGCTTTGGTTTTGTCTGCAGTTGCTAGAAGGCCCCACGATTCTCTAAAGTTTGCATACTTTGGTGGTAGTGTCATTAAAACTTTTGAGACAACTTGATTGTCATCGATTGGGGATCCTAGGTCTCTTAGTTGGCCGACCATTCCTTCAATCTTGGCGAGGTGGGTCATCATATTGTCACTCTCGTTGAAGGTATATTGATAAAAACGGTCAATCAATACAAAAAGATTTTCAGCAGCATTTTGTTCGTATTGCTGTGTGAGCCTCGCCCACATCTAGTATGATGTGTTGCATTCTAAGAGAATTCTGCGAACACCTGTGCAAAAAGATATAAGTTAATCTCTGTGATATTGAATAAAATCTCTGTGAGATGTAATATATGAGTGATAAGAAGTTAAATCTCGTTGAGATTGTACAAATGAGAATCTCTATGAGATTGTGAAAAATAAAATCTCCTTGAGATTTTACAATAAGAATCTCTAAGAGATTGTGAACAATGGGCTCTCGTTGAGATTGTACAATGAGAATCTCTATGAGATTGTGTCAAATAAAATCTCGTTGAGATTGTGGAATAAGAATCTCTGTGAGATTGTGAAAAATGAAATCTCGTTGAGATTGTACCTGGATCAGTAGTGCTGAAAAGCAAGTCTTGTGCTTGTAAGTCTTTGTCGTTCCATTCTTGAATGGTTTCTTGCTGTGTTGCTACTCCAGCTTCGTTCAATAGAGGATTGCCATCAGCATCAATCTCCTGGACTGGGCAAAGAAAAGTGCCGTCAGCAACTTTGTCTAATTTGTGCACTTTCAGTACAATCAAAACTTGATTCTTCCAGAATGTGAAGTCAGTTCCATTAAATTTGTCAATGTGACTTGTCTTTTTGGCGTTGTAAGCCATGCTTTCAGTCTAAAAAGGTAAATTAAATGTATTAGATATTTTTACGGAATCTGGGCCCATAACCTGTGGGATTTTACAATAAATACCTTTTAAATTAGAAACAGAAAAGCGTTTATTTTACTTAAGTGAAATGAAATGGAGCCAGAAAGATAGAGAACACACTTGTCGTGGCAGGAACGTTAAAAAGGAGAGAGGGCAAGATACTTCGTCTGCTGACAAGGAAGGGAACAAAAATGACAGGAGAGCTGCACCATTTAGTGGTGATTTCTGTAGTGGACGATTATAACCACAAGAGCCATGGTTGACGATGTCGCTATTTTCGTTTCATCGGATAGGGAT
>JACCDP010487869.1_pt1 | contig 10156 bp, 11 predicted proteins | sample 7445841 | NCBI WGS metagenome assembly JACCDP01 (sample SAMN15323441, study PRJNA562643) | freshwater metagenome | isolation source: river surface water | place: USA:Blue River Watershed | collected 2017-08-17
ACATCTTGCATAACGAGGTGCATGCGCGATGGGCTTGTTTCGCCTGCGCTGGGAGATTCACAACGAATTTGCTAGTTGGACATTTATGCGGGCATGCAATGAAAAAATGCTGGAGCCCAATGCCCAACCTCAAACCGCGATAGAGGCAGCTCCCCAAGATTGGCTTGAGAAATTACCTGGCGAGTCGCTCTTCAAAATTCACTTGTGGTTGCTACCTGCCAAGGGATTTGCCCAAGACAACGTGGTGGAAGAGGTGCTCCACGAAGACTCTTTGGTGGCGTCGACTTTGGCCGACGGACATGGTCTGAACGCGTCTCGCGCATGAGTAACTTATTGCGTACCCGCGTGACCTTTGAGCAGCAACAAAACAGCCAGCAGTTTTTGAGCACGATGAATAAGCGCCAAGGCCTGCAGCTGCAGGCGTCAGTCTGCCCTTTGTGGTCTTGCTAGTCTGGTTGGCGATCCACAGAATCCACAAAAGGGTCTTTAAAAACTGACCAAAACCACTTATTTGACTAGGGTATTCCCGTTTTAAGCCCCTACTTGCTTGCTTATTCACAACCTCGGGGATAAATTGGGGTTGTATTGGCTATCTCGCCACTGCCAGGTCTACAGAGCACCCCCCTCATGAACCCAGTTGCTGTTTTGCAAAAGCTCAATAGGCTGAACCCACTCGCCAAAATCACGTGGATGGCGATGTCTATGTTTTCTAAAAATTCGGCGGCCTCCAACGACGATTTTTCTAAGACCTATAGAGGTAACCCAGCGGAGTGCCAATCCTCCATCTTGTCCATCATCGAATCTGAGATCATCCCCCGTCTTCTAAAAGCGGAGCGGGTGGACACCTCACATCTGAGCTTGGTTCCCCCTTCACGGTTGATGCCAAGTCAAACCGAAATCGAAACCTTTGTCGATCTCTGTATTTCACAAGACCCTGATGCTGCGCAAGCTTTCGTCAATCGAATGCTCGCGGAAGGCCTGAACACAGACCACATCTTCTTGGAACTCATCACCCCAGCCGCTAGATTTTTGGGCACTCAGTGGGAAACCGACCGTATGGATTTCTCGCAAGTCACGCATGGTTTGGTGCGCTTGCATGCGATAGCCCATGAGATTGGCTTTGCCTATCAAGATGGGCCCTTGATTCGAGGCGATGTGAAACGCGCAATGATTGCATCGGCTCCCGGCTCTGAGCACATACTCGGCCCCACCATCGTGGCTGAGTTTTTCCGCAAAGAGGGTTGGCAAGTGGTGGTGGAAATTTCTCCATCTGCCAACGAATTGGTTCAAGCGGTCAGCAATGAATGGTTTGACACGGTGGGCTTGTCAGTCAGCATTGAGCAACAGCTCACTGACTTGGCGATGCTGGTCGCCAAAATCAAGCGTTTTTCTCGTAACCCACGGATTGCGGTTTTATTGGGCGGGCCGATTTTTACGATTCGAGATTTGCGGGCTGAAGACTTTGGCGCTGGTGGCATTTGCACCAACGCCAAAGACGCGGTTTCGCTCGCCATGTCTTTGCAGCCTAACGATTAGTAGTGCCTTTTAAAAGCTATCGCAGATAGCAAACGGCACTTTTAGGTCAGTGTCTATTTCGTAGAAACAGCTTTTCTACCGTGGCGTGAACGCCTTCGATTTCATGGCCTTGTGCAGCGTGTAACTCTGCCATAGTGCCGTGCATCATTTTCTTGACGAGGCCACGCGACAGCGTCTCTAGCACTTCGTCTAAGTTGTCACCTTTGGCCAGCATTTTTCTGGCTTTCACAAGTTCTGCCTCGCGCCAGCCGTCGGCCGTGGTGTGGAGTTGCTGAATCAGGGGCACGCTGGAGCGCTGGTCCATCCATCGGTGGAAGTTTTGCACGCCTTTTTCGATGATGGTCTCGGCGTGTCCGACGGCAGCCTGTCGGCTCGCTTGGCCTACTTGCACCACGCTAGAGAGGTCATCCACGTTATAGAGATATACGTCGCTCAGCGATTTCACCTCTGGCTCGATATCGCGCGGAACCGCCAAATCCAACATAAAGATAGGCTTCTTTTTTCTGCTTTTGACGGCACGCTCTACTGCGCCCAAGCCGATCAAGGGCAGAGTGCTAGCGGTGCAACTGACGACGATGTCGAATTCATGCAGGCGATCAGGCAACTGGGACAACTGCATGACCGAGGCACCCATTTCTTGGGCCAATCTATCGCCCCGCTCCAGGGTTCGGTTGGCAATCGTCATGCTGAATGGTTTTTTGGCGCCGAAATGCTGCACGCACAACTCAATCATTTCACCAGCCCCGACAAACAGCACCTTGGTTTTGCTCAGGTCTTCGAATAGTTGGCCGGCTAATCGGACTGCCGCCGCCGCCATGCTGATGGAATGGGCGCCGATTTCAGTGGTGGATCGCACCTCTTTGGCCACAGAGAAAGAGCGCTGGAACAGTTGGTTGAGTGTGGTGCCAAGCGCCCCTGCGCTCGATGCCACGCGCACCGCGTCTTTCATTTGGCCCAAGATCTGTGGCTCGCCCAAGACCATCGAATCCAAACCACTGGCCACCCGAAATGCATGGCGGGTCACGTCTTGGTCGTGCAGGTGATACAGATGTTGGTTTAAAGCGTCAGCGGCTACGTCGCCTTTGCTGGCAAGCCATTGCAGGGTTTGGGGGATCTGCTTTTCGGTGCCAGAACAATAGATTTCGGTGCGGTTGCAGGTCGACAAAATGGTGGCTTCGTTTTGCCCTTCCAAGGCTTCGCGCAGCGTAGCCAGGGCGCCGCCCATTTGGTCGACGGCAAATGCGAACCTGCCCCTTAAATCTAAGGGAGCCGTATTGTGGTTTAGCCCTAGAGCCCAAACAGCCATTTTGTGGAATATTAGTTAAATTGTTGCTACATTAACACATGTAAACCTAAATTGACAACAGGTAAAGTATGGATTTAGTTTCAGTCAGGGCGTATCTCGTCGGGTTGCAAAGCCGAATTACCTCTGCCATTACGCACTTGGATGGGGGGAATTTCCTGTCTGATCCCTGGAAAAAGCCTCCTGGCGAGACCCTCCAAGGCAATGGCATTACCCAAATTTTGGAAAACGGCAAAGTGTTTGAGCGGGCAGGTTGTGGCTTTTCACATGTCACCGGCCCCAAACTGCCCCCTTCCGCCACCCATGACCGGCCTGAGTTGTCCGGCGCGCCATTTGAAGCCATGGGCGTCTCGCTGGTGTTCCACCCGCGCAACCCATATGTACCCACGGTCCACATGAACGTGCGCATGTTGTCTGCCAAAACTGCCGATGGTCAGACCGTGGCCTGGTTTGGCGGCGGCATGGACCTAACCCCCTATTACGGCTTTGAAGAAGACGCCGTGCATTTCCACCAAACCTGCCGCGACGCTTTGAATCCCTTTGGCGCGCAGTTGTACCCGCGCTTTAAAACCTGGTGCGACGACTATTTCTGCCTCAAGCACCGCAACGAACAACGGGGTATTGGCGGCATCTTCTTTGACGATTTTTCCGAACTCGGCAGCGAACAAAGTTTTGCCATGGTGCAAAGCGTGGGCGATGCCTTGCTCAAGGCCTATCTACCGATTGTGGAAAGGCGCATGCACACACCCTACGGCGAGCGCGAACGCGCGCACCAGTTGTATCGCCGTGGACGCTATGTGGAATTCAACTTGGTCTGGGACCGCGGAACGCACTTCGGCTTGCAATCAGGCGGACGCACAGAGTCTATTTTGTTGTCCATGCCTCCCTTGGTGAGTTGGTCTTACCAACACCAGACCGAAGCAGGCACACCGGAGCATGATTTGATGCAACGCTTTATCGTCCGACGAGAATGGCTTTGATCAGCCAGTACCGTTCATAACAACCCACTCAGATAAGAGACATCCCATGACGACACCATTCCCACTCAGCCGACCTCGCCGCTTGCGCCGTGATGACTTCACCCGTCGCTTGGTCCGCGAAAACGCCTTGAGCGTCAACGATTTGATCTACCCCGTATTCGTGCTCGAAGGCGAGAAACGTCGCGAGTCGGTGGCGTCTATGCCAGGGGTTGAACGCATGAGTTTGGACTTGCTGCTGCACGTTGCTGAAGAATGTGTGCAACTCGGCATTCCTGTAATGGCGCTGTTTCCTGTCATCAGCGCAAACCTCAAAACACCCGATGGCAAAGAAGCTACGAATCCCAAGGGATTGGTTCCGCATGTGGTCTCTACCCTCAAAAAACACTTCCCAGATTTGGGCATCATGACCGACGTTGCGCTTGACCCTTACACCAGCCACGGACAAGATGGTTTGTTAGATGAGACGGGTTACATCCTCAACGACATCACTGTCGAGGTGCTGAAACAACAAGCGCTTACGCAAGCCAATGCAGGCGTTGACATCGTGGCGCCTAGCGACATGATGGACGGACGCATTGGCGCAATTCGCACTGCCCTAGAAGCAAACGGCCACATCCACACACGCATCATGGCTTACAGCGCTAAATATGCCAGCGCGTTTTACGGGCCGTTCCGCGATGCGGTTGGCTCAGCAGCCAACCTCGGCAAGAGCGATAAAAAGACTTACCAAATGGATCCTGGTAACACCGACGAGGCATTGCGCGAAGTCGGACTCGACATCGCAGAAGGTGCTGACATGGTGATGGTCAAACCCGGTATGCCGTATCTCGATGTGGTGCGCCGTGTCAAAGACGAATTCAAAGTACCCACTTTTGCTTACCAAGTCTCTGGTGAATACGCCATGCTCAAAGCCGCCGCACAAAACGGTTGGCTCGACCACGATGCGGTGATGATGGAAAGCCTGCTCGCTTTCAAACGCGCTGGTGCAGACGGCATATTGACTTACTTCGCCATTGACGCGGCTAAAAAGTTACAACATTCTTCATAACCAGCATTGTTTATGTCACAACACCTAACCATTGCCACACGTGAAAGCCGTCTTGCCCTTTGGCAAGCGAACCACGTCAAGCAACTTTTGGAGGACCTTGGCCATCAAGTCACTTTGATGGGCATGACCACCATGGGCGATCAAATTTTGGACCAGCCTCTTAGCAAAGTGGGGGGCAAAGGTTTGTTCATCAAAGAACTAGAAGTGGCGATTGCGAATGGCTCCGCGCATATTGCGGTGCATTCGCTCAAAGATGTACCCATGGATTTGCCAGAAGGTTTTCATTTGGCCTGCATCATGGCGCGAGAAGACCCCCGCGATGCTTGGGTGTCGCCGAACTTCGAGAGTCTGGAGAGCCTGCCCCACGGTGCTGTGGTGGGAACGTCGAGTTTGCGAAGAACAGTCTTATTGCAAGCGCTTCGTCCTGATTTGAAAATCGAACCCTTGCGAGGCAATTTAGATACGCGTTTGAAAAAACTCGATGAAGGTCAGTACGCGGGCATCGTTCTCGCAGCCGCTGGTTTGAAACGACTGGGTTTGAAAGACCGCATTCGCCATATCTTTGATCTCAACAAAATGATTCCTGCTGCTGGCCAAGGTGCGATTGGTATTGAGATCAGCTCGGACCGCATGGACTTGGTGCAAACCTTAGCCAGCTTGAACGACATCACCACTGCAGTCGCGGTCTATGCAGAGCGCGGCGTGAGTCGCGCGATGGGCGGCAGTTGCTCTATGCCTTTGGCAGCGCACGCCACCATCCATCAAGGGACTTTGTCTATTCATGCGGCGTGGGGTGACCATCTCAAAGCAGGCACTGCTTTGATACACGCCCTTGACCAAAAGTCCATCAACTTGCAAGACCCGCACGTGCTTTCAGTCGCCAGTGCTTTGGGCGACTCAGTGGCCCGCAAACTCATTGCGCAAGGCGCTGTGCCCAGCACACAACCTAGCGCACCGCTCAACGCACCTCCTCACTAATTTATAAACACGCATGTACGCTCCACTTCAAAACGACACCTTTTTAAAAGCTTGCCTTCGCCAAGCGACAGACCATACGCCGGTGTGGTTGATGCGCCAAGCAGGACGTTATTTGCCCGAATACTGTGCCACGCGTGCCAAGGCTGGCAGTTTTATGGGGTTGGCTACCAATGTGGATTACGCCACCGAAGTGACATTGCAGCCTTTAGATCGGTATCCGCTTGACGCCGCTATTTTGTTCAGCGACATCTTGACCGTGCCGGATGCCATGGGATTGGGTTTGAGCTTTGCACAAGGTGAAGGCCCGCGCTTTGCAAAGAATGTGCGGGATGAAGCCGCTGTTGCTGAACTCGCCGTCCCCGACATGGACAAACTGCGCTATGTGTTTGACGCAGTCACATCGATTCGCAAAGCCTTGAATGGGCGTGTGCCCTTGATTGGTTTCTCTGGTAGTCCTTGGACCTTGGCTTGCTATATGGTCGAAGGTGCTGGCTCAGACGATTACCGCCATGTCAAAAGCCTGATGTACAGCCGTCCTGATTTGATGCACCGCATCTTGCAAATCAATGCCGATGCGGTGGCGCTTTACTTAAACACCCAAATCAAAGCCGGCGCGCAAGCGGTGATGGTGTTTGACAGCTGGGGCGGCGTGTTGGCGGATGGCGCATTCCAAGAGTTCAGTTTGGCCTATACCAAGCGGGTGCTAGACCAGTTGATTCGCAACCATGATGGCCAAACTATTCCCAGCATTGTGTTTACCAAAGGCGGCGGTTTGTGGTTGGAAGAAATGAACACACTCGACTGCAACGTCTTAGGTTTAGATTGGACAGTCAATCTTGGTAAAGCACGACAAGCGGTGGGTGGATCTGCCGGAAAATCAGGCAAAGCACTGCAAGGTAATTTAGACCCTAATGTGTTGTTTGCCCAACCATCAGCGATTGAGAAAGAAGCGCATAAAGTGTTGGACAGCTTTGGAACACCGCATACTGACCGCAACACCACGGGGCCCACACATATTTTTAATTTAGGCCACGGCATTAGCCAGTTCACACCGCCTGAGAATGTTGCGGTATTGGTGGAAGCGGTGCATAGCCACTCGCGTGCGCAAAGAGCAAGTCGTTAATTCCGCGGCATTGATAAGTTAAAACACTGCGTGGTCACCACGCTCTGGCATTGCCTCACCTTTGACCCATTCGTCGTAAGCATCGAATAATGTTTGTGTTCCGTGCGATGGCGTTAAATCTGCGTCGTAGCGTTGTGCATGCGCATCCCATACCAACATCGATTCGCTGGCGTAGTAGCGGCCGATTTTGGCAAGTTCTGCTTTGTCCGCTAAGACAGGGATTACTTTTCCAAGGAAACCTAAAACGCTTGCAATGGCATCCAATAGCCCCAAGGGCACGCTCTTAAAACGTGGCGTCTTACCCAGCAATTTGAATAAATACTCGCCTTGCTCAAGAGGCGTGATGGCGGGTCCCGGTCCGCCAATTGGCAATATGCGGTTATGTCGGTTTGCATTCTCTAAACAGCCCGCTAGGTAATCGCCTAAGTCACCATCGCTGATGGGTTTACAAGCGGTTTGTTTGCCATCCCCAAAAATTAAGAATGGCTTGCCCAGTTTGACCCGTTGCAATTGCCCAGAGAGTGATTTGAAGAATGCTGTAGGACGCACGATGGAATAGGTGAGCCCTGAATTCATCAATTCATCTTCAAAAGCAAGCTTGGCATTCTGGAATGCCAGCAATGGCTTTTGCACGCAGATGGCTGAGAGCATGACGAAATGTTGTACGCCAGTGTCTTTGGCAAGCTGCAAAGCATTGAGGTTGGCTTGATAGTCGACCAGCCAAGCATCTTTGGGTGTTCCCGTGCGCGATGCCATGCATGACACGACTGCATTGAAACAGTCGCTGGCAAAACCATCACGGCGTAACTGCAAGGTGTCGATGGCATCACACCATCGTATTTCTGCACCGTTTAAATTCTTTTGTAACGGTGACTCAACATTTTCAAGTTGGTTTTCTTTTTGCGGACGGATCAGGCACACCACTTGAAACCCACGCTCTATCAATGCACGCGCAGTCGCTTTACCGATCGTTCCAGAAGCGCCTAGTAATAAAACACGCATGGGCGCAGCAGAGGTCATCCAGCCATCCTTTGAAGAAATTAAAAAGATTTTAGGTTGTCATAAAAAAACTGAAAATGCTTGCCTAGGTTAAACCCGAATAGCTAGGTTTTATTGATATCAGAGTGAGGGCTAGAACTATCATTGAAATATGTTGAATACGAATCATCCAGCAGTTGCGCTGGTTTTATTGGTCGGACTGACCATCATTGCATTGGTTCCGCTTGTGTCATGGGTAACGCTTGGCAACGGGCGCGATAAAAAAGCCAATCTGTGGTTTTTAGGAATGCTGTTTTATGTCTTAAACGTTGCATTGTTTGCCTTCCAATTTACGCTTCCGGCTTGGCTTGCCTTTGGCGTTGCCAATACGGGATCATTAGTGATGATGGTCTTGATGACCGAATCATTGCGGCAAGAAATTTCTAACGAGCGGGCTCAATGGGAATGGATTTCTATATTTGTAGGCGCTTGGTTTTGTATTTACTTAATTTTGATCCACGAAGGCTTCCGTGGTTCCTGGGGCATTTTGTTCATGGGAGTCACCATGGTTCTGATGCAATTGAAAATCATATTTTTGCTGTTAAAGGTCAAAGTAATCTACAAAAGCCGAAGCTGTCTCATCTTAATTTTGGCTTTTGCACTCTCTATATTTACTAATTTAATCCGCGGAGCAAGTGGCCTGTTTCAACATATGTTCATTGATTTGCTTGAATTCTCCGCAGTATCGAATTTTTTCTTCATCAGTATTTTGATATCAAGCATATTGGTGAATTTTGGATACTGGGGCTTCGTCTTGGAAAAGGTTCAGATATCTAAAAACCAAGAAGCAGAGAATGCACGCAAACAAGAGTTGAGCAGCCTAGCATTCAAAGAGTACTCCGAAGAATTGCAAGAGTTGGTCAAGCAACGTGACCAAATGCTGATGCTGGTATCTAAATTTTCTGCGGCAAGCAGCCTTGCAGTTTTCAATACAGCCATCATCCACGAACTGAGTCAACCTATTCAATCACTGTCTTTATGCTTAGAAGGACTTGAATTAAACATTCAGCAAGCAAATTGGAATGAGGCCTCTACACAAACAGACAACGCCAAACAACTGACTCAAAAAATGGGCGCTACGCTTCATTCTTTACGAAGCTTGATACAAACGCAAAAGACAGATTTAGAAATACTCGACATATCAAAAGTACTTGGGCAGTTGATGCCCATCATGCAAGCCGAATGCAAAAGAAATGGAATTGAGTTGGCTTTCAGCAAATCTAACGAGGAGGTTTATATAAAGGCTAACAAGGTTTTATTGGAGAGGATCGTGATGAATTTGGTCGCGAATTCCATGGAAGCATTTAAAGCCATGGAACACCCTCTTACAGAAAAGTTCATCCACGTAAAAAGTGCTTTGGTTCAAGAGAGTGTGAAGCCCACATGGCAATTGATAGTGGAGGACAACGCCACTGGGTTTACAGAAGACATATTGAAGACCATCACAGATCCCTTCGTTACCACCAAACTCACAGGCTTGGGAGTTGGATTGTCTTTTGCTAATTTAATTTTGCGGCTATGGGAAGGTCATATGCAGGCAAGCAACCGATCTACCGAAGACGGTGGTGGAGCCTTGGTTAGCCTTCAAATTCCACAAGCTTAGATTTAATTAACGAGGGCTATACCCAAACGTCGACTTCGCTACCTAAGGTGTCTAGACGGTTATTGGAGGCTTTGTTGGCATGGTTTTCACGTTCGACTTGTCCAGCATTTGACAAGTTGTCTGAGACTTCTTCCACAGCGAAAGTGCGAGGCTTAGCAATAGCCGATATTTTCTTAATCGCACTTTGCGCTCTGTTGACAGAGCTATTCATGCTGACGGCACCAATTCGCATATGAGCCCCCTTTCCCTGTTATCTAATGAATCGGCTGAGACAGCAGATTCTTTAGACTTTCATTCATATTTTTGCTCTTGGAGTGTGATATTTTTTATATCGTTGCTTGGTAGTTTTAGAAGATTACCTTGGTAAAAAAGTTTGAATTGATACAAGTTATGACTAAATATCTCAAAGGGAGGACGGCCTCTTACAGTTTGGGATTGCCCATTTTTGAAATGCACAATTTGCAACTTGCCTGAAGAGTCTTTTATACAAATTACGCCATCTGAGTTTGCTACAGCATGCACATAGTCCCCTGATTTCGAGGGTTGG
>JACCDP010909747.1_pt1 | contig 10155 bp, 7 predicted proteins | sample 7445841 | NCBI WGS metagenome assembly JACCDP01 (sample SAMN15323441, study PRJNA562643) | freshwater metagenome | isolation source: river surface water | place: USA:Blue River Watershed | collected 2017-08-17
AAGGCAGCGCATTCGGTCAACACCGAGGGCCGACCAAGCAGCGTCAGCCAGTGGTCCAAACCCTGAAAACGCACCGGCGTCCATGCACCCGTGATGCCCTCTGCAGCCATGACAAAACTCCCCGAAAACAACAAGGCCGCCGCCTCAAAGATCGGCCAGCACCCGCACGTGGGCCTCGACACTGCGCGCCAGCGCGGGCAGATGGTAGCCGCCCTCAAGGGCCGAGACGATGCGCCCACCCGCGCGGCGCCCGGCCAGCTCTTTGAGGCGCCGGGTGATCCAGGCGTAGTCGTCCTCAACCAAGCCGAGCTGGCCCAAACCGTCGTCGCGGTGGGCGTCGAAGCCGGCACTGATCAAGATGAGCTGCGGCGCAAAGGCCTCGAGCCTGGGCATCCAATGGGTCTCAATCAGGTCGCGGATCGCAGGCCCCCGGGTGTAGGCGGGCACGGGCAGGTTGAGCACATTGCCGGCGGCCGGCTCGGTGCCGCAGTAGGGGTAAAGCGGATGCTGAAAAAAACCGACCATCAAGATGCGGTCGTCACCGGCCACGATGTCCTGCGTGCCGTTGCCGTGGTGCACATCAAAGTCCACGATCGCCACCCGCTCAAGCCCGCGCGCCTCAAGCGCGTGCAGCGCCGCCACCGTCACGTTGTTGATGACGCAAAAGCCCATGGCTTGCGAGCGGCAGGCGTGGTGACCGGGCGGTCGCACCGCGCAAAAGGCGTTTTCCAGCTGGCCATCGAGCACCGCGTCGGTGGCCGCCACCACGGCGCCAGCCGCGCGCAAGGCGGCCTGCCAGGTGTAGGCATTGACGGCGGTGTCGGCATCAATGGCCAGCCGGTCCGGACCACCCGCCTCACGGCCGTCGGCCACCTGCTGGCACAGCGTTTGAACGGACGACAACAGCAGGCGGTCGTGCGCCCGCTCGAGGTCGCGCTCGGCTGCCTCAGGCGCTTCATGAACCCGCAGCGCATCGGCCACACCACTGGCCAGCAGCCGATCCCAGATGGCGCCCAGCCGCTCGGGGCATTCGGGGTGGCCTTGGCCCCTGTCGTGCTTGGCGCACAGCGCGTGTGTGTAGTAGCCGGTTGCTCGCATGCTCGGATTGCCACCCTTCGAATTGCCTCCGCTGGTGCCAACCGCGGCCCAACTTCGGTTATGGTGTCGACTTCAATGCCCAGCTCGCCATGACTGACACCTCGCCGAAACCTTCAAAGCAGATTAACACGCCTACTCGGCCGTTTTTTGTCAGGGCAACATGGCGCTTGCTGCCTGCAGCCCACTGGTCAGTTGCCCTGGCCCTGGCCCTGAACTCGACGGCGGTGCAAGCCAATCCGGCCGGCACCTCGCCACCGGCAGCACAGGCCGCGCCCGCCGAGCGCCAAGCCAAGCCGCCGAGCAAAGCCGAACCCAAACCGAAGGCCAAACCCAAGGCCAAACCCAAGGCCAAATCCAATCGCCAAAAAGCCGACAAGGGCGTTGAGCCGGCCAAGAAAGGCAAGGCCGCCGCAGCGGCCGCGCTCATTGGCACCGGAGCGGCCTACGCCGAACGGGCGCCGGCCATGCAATTTGCCGCTGAACTGGCCGAGCGGCGCCAGCTCTCGCCCGATTGGGTTCGGCGGGTGCTGGGCCAAGCGCGACAGTCCCCGGCCGTCGTCGCCCTGATGCAGCCGCCGCCCAAAAGCTTCGTGAAGAACTGGCAGGTCTACCGCAGCCGCTTCATCGACGAGGTGCGCATCAAGGCGGGTCTGCGCTTTTGGGACGAGCACCAAACCACCTTGCACCGCGCGCAGTCTGCCTACGGTGTGCCCGCTCAGATCATTGTGGGCATCATTGGGGTGGAAACCCTCTACGGGCGCGAAATGGGACGCTTTCGGGTCATCGATGCCTTGAGCACGCTGGCTTTCGACTTCCCGGCCCAGCACCCCCGGGCCGCCGAGCGCAGCGAGTACTTTCGCAAGGAACTCGAGCAATTCCTGGTGGCGCAAAACCAGCTTCAGGCCGACCCCCTCCAGGCCCTGGGCAGCTACGCCGGGGCAACCGGCCTGCCGCAATTCATGCCCTCCTCCATCGCCTCGTTCGCGGTCGACTTTGATGGCGACGGGCGCATCGACCTGCGCAGCAGCGCCAGCGATGCGATCGGATCGGTGGCCCGCTATCTGCAGGCCTTTGGCTGGCGCAGCGACCTGCCCACCCACTACCCGGTGGCCTTTGCCGACAATGCGGACATGCCCAGCCTGCTGGCGCCGGACATCTTGCCGACCTTCAACGTGGCCAGTTTTCAGGAAAAAGGCGCCGTGCTGCAAGGCGCAGCGCTGCAGCACAAGGGGCCGCTGGCCTTGATCGAGCTGCTCAACGGCGGGCAGCCGCCCAGCTATGTGGCGGGCACCGAGAATTTTTATGCGATCACCCGCTACAACTGGAGCAGCTACTACGCCATGGCGGTGATCGATCTGGGTCAGGAGATTGCTGCGCGGCGTACCACTTCGACCGCCGCGGCGCAGGCGCCCGTGCGTTGAAGCCATGAGGGCGGTGACAAATCCGGCCAGGCCGGGTCTGATTCGTTTGCGCAACACGCACCCGAGCGGTCATGCTCAAAATTTTTCCGGGGTCAATGCAGCTTGACCGTTGGGTTGGTTTGTTTGGTGATCATTCGTGCCAGGGTAAAGAGCGTGGTTTTGAGGGTGCCGTGGATGGCCAGTTCGTGCAACTTGTACAAGGACAGGTACATGAGCTTGGCGAAATACCCCTCGACCATCAAATTCTTGCCGACCAAGCCGCCCATCATGTTGCCCACCGTGCTGAACTTGCCCAGCGACACCAGTGAGCCAAAATCTTTGTAGCGGTAAGGCTTAAGAGGCTGGTTGGCGAAGCGGCGCTGAATTTGCCGCAGCATGTGCGTGGCCTGCTGATGCGCGGCTTGCGCACGCGGCGGAACAATGCCGGCCCGGCCGCCGTCCGCATCTGAGCAGGGGCAGGCAGCGCAATCGCCCAAGGCAAAAATATCGGGGTCGCGTGTGGTTTGAAGCGTGTCATGAACCACCAACTGGTTGATGCGGTTGGTCTCCAGCCCACTGAAATCTCGCAGGAAATCAGGCGCCTTCACGCCTGCGGCCCACACCACCAGTTCAGACTCGATCTCGCGGCCATCGGCCAGGCGGATGCCAGTGGACGAGACCTCCATCACTTTGGAACTGGTGAGCACTTGAACACCCAGGCGGGCGAGCAACTGCTGCGTGGCATGGGACAACCGTGGCATCAAGGCCGGCAAAATGCGATCGGCCGCCTCAATCAAGCTGACCTTGATGTCCTTGTCCACATCGATCCGGTCCAAGCCGAAGGCCACCACCTCGCGCGTGGTGCGGTGCAACTCTGCCGCCAACTCCACCCCGGTGGCGCCTGCGCCGATGATGGCCACATGCAATTGGCGTTTGTGAATGACGCCCGACTGGTTGTGCGCGCGGATGCAGGCATTGACCATTCGGGAGTGAAAAGACTTGGCATCGTGCTGCGTTTCCAGCTTCAAAGCATGTTCTTTGACCCCCTGGGTGCCAAAGTCGTTGCTCAGGCTGCCAATGCAAATCACCAGCGTGTCGTAGGCGATGTATTGCGTGGGCGTGACGGCGCGACCCGCCTCGTCCATGTAGGGCGCCAGCTCGATCGTTTTGTTGGAGCGGTCCAGGCCCTTGAGCTCGCCAATTCGGAAGGTGAAGTGATTCCAATGGGCCTGCGCCATGTAATCGACTTCGTGATCCCCCAGGTCCATGCTGCCTGAAGCGATTTCGTGCAACTTGGGTTTCCAGATGTGCGTGCGGTTTTTATCGACCAGCGTGATCTGCGCACGCTGGCCTCGGCCGTAAGTTTTCCCCAGCCGGGTCGCAAGTTCCAAGCCCCCTGCGCCACCACCCACGATGACGATTTTGTGCTGTGTGCTCATTTTTGCGCTCGCGCTCCGGTTGACCAGGACAGTACCGAGGCCGTAGCGTCCCAACGCGGGGTGCAAGTCCACAGCCCGGACGGGCTGAGTGGCACATACTCAGCGAGCCACTGCGGCCAGCCGCGTGGGCAAAGTATCGCTCAGGTGTGCAGGCGCTCAAGTTGCCGGCATCTGCGGTTCAAGCGCGGCGCTTCGTCTGCGCCCTGACCCGCCCCCATCGACCCCCCTGCGCAGGTCTGATCGACGGGGGCTGCCCGGATCAAGGGGGCTTTAACGCCGGCTCGCTTGCTGGTGATAGCTGGTGTCGATGTAGCTTTCGACCGGCTGCATTTTCTTTTGCGGCTTGCCGTACTTCTCGCGCAACTGCACCGCGGTGCGCACACCGGCGCCCTTGATCGCAGCGTCGCGGGTGAAGCCATTCTTGGCGTCGAGCAGCACGCCGTAGCTGGTTTCGGCGCTCTGGCGGGTCGCGCCATTGACGTTCTTCATGAAGATCGCCAGCGCGGCTTCCTTGTTCTTGGGGTCATAGAGCCAGTCGAGGGACTGACGGTAGCCGCGGATGTAGCCGACCAGTGCGGGGCGGTTGTTGTCGGCCCAGGTCTTGCGCACACCGGCCACCAGACCCTGGTAGCTGCCCAGGGCCGCTGAAGCGTCGGCCAGCACATTGACGCCCTTTTCCTTAGCAAGCACCTCAAAGGGCGAAATCAGCATGGTCGCTGCATGCTTGCCCTGCAAGAGCGCCTCGTAGCGGCTGAGCACGCCGCCGGCCGAGACGGTCTTGTAGTCACGGTCAAGCACCAGGCCGTTGCGCTCGAGCACCTCAAGCAGCACAAAAGCGTAGCCGGTGGTCAGAGCATCGACCGACAGGGTCTTGCCCTTCAGATCGGCAAAGGTCTTGACGCTGGGCACGGAGCCCACACGCAAAAAGCCGTTGTCGGCGCCCATCACGGCAATCAGGTTGCTGCCGTCGATCGGCACGGCGCCCTGGCCTTCGCGGTAAGCCAGCAGGTTGTCGACCGCGGTCATGCCGATTTCAAACTGGCCGTTGATCAGGCCGGTGAGCTGCTCGCGCGAGTTGGGCGTGTTGATGGTCTTGACCTCGACCCCGTTGCGGCCAAAAAAGCCCTGCTCCTGGCCGGCCCAGATCGGCCAGTTGAAGCCGCCCGGGAAAACATTGACCCGCAGCTCCTGCTTGACGGCAGGGGCGGCCGGCGGCGCGTTCAGGCTGGCGCAGGCGGTCAGCAGGCCGGCACAGGCCAGCGTCAAAGAGATTTTGAGTATCTTCATGGGTGTTCCTTGGGATGGTTCCGATGACAGACGGTCCCGAGAGACCGCCGAGCGCAGGTCCCGCAGGCCCGCTCGGGCGCAAGGTTCGCAGCAAGCGCCGCCCGCCACAATAGGGAGGACACGCATGGCGGCCAGCCCGGCGTGAAAAACACAATTTCAGATCGCGCTGGAAGCCCAGGAAAACCCGAATCCGCTCAGAGCCTTGGCGGCCCGGATGCGCGGCCTTCAGGTCGGCACCAAGGACTCCCGGCTGATGTGGCTGCCCAACTCATTGACCCGATCGAGAAATTGGGTCAGGAAGGCGTGCAGGCCGGTGGCCAGGATTTCGTCGATGCGGGCAAACTGAAGATCGGCTCGCAGCTTGCCGGCCCGGCGCCGGCTTTCGCTGTCGACCCGGGAGGTGACCAGGCCCAGATTGACCATCACCTCGTTCATGCAGCCCAGCAGCGAGCGGGGCATGTCGGGGCGCAGGATCAGCAATTCGGCCACCCGCTCGGGCTTGATCACATCGCGGTAGACCTTGCGATAGATTTCGAAACCCGAGACGCTGCGCAAGATCGCGCTCCAGTGATAAAAATCGAGCTCCTGGTCTTTTTCGGTGCCCTGACCAAAAAAATCGCTCTCGACCGCATGAAACTTGACGTCGACCAGGCGAGCGGTGTTGTCGGCGCGTTCGAGAAAAGTGCCCAGCCGAATGAAGTTGAGCGCCTCGTCTTGCAGCATGGTGCCCACCGTCACCCCGCGCGAGAGGTGCGAGCGGAACTTGACCCATTCAAAAAAAGCCGCTGGATCGCGCTCGAGCGCGCCCCCGGCGAGCATGCGCACCACCTCCAGATAGGTCTGGTTCTGCGTCTCCCAGACTTCGGTGGTCAAGGTGCCCCGCACCGCCCGCGCGTTTTCGCGGGCCGCACGCAAGCAGGAGATGATGCTCGAGGGGTTGTTCTCGTCCCGGACCATGAAGTCCATCACGGCGCGCGGCTGCAAGTGCTCGCCGTGCTTGAGGGCGTAGGCCTGTTTGAGCTCGCTGATCGAGAGCATGCCCATCCAGCCGGCCTGCGCTGCAGCGGCCGACTGCGGCAGCAAGGAGGTCTGGTAATTCACGTCGAGCATGCGCGCGGTGTTTTCGGCGCGCTCGGTGTAGCGCGACATCCAAAAGAGGTGGTCAGCAGTGCGAGAGAGCATGGGGCACCTTTTTTAGCGTGTGAGGCTCAGGCCAGGCCGCCGGCCATCGCCCGCAGCCACTGGGCTTCGAACCGGCTCTGGCCGCCACCGGTGCCCGGCGGCGGTGGGTCGTTCGACTCCAAAATCCAGGTGTCTTTGGTGCCGCCGCCTTGGGAGGAATTGACCACCAGGGAGCCCTCCTTGAGCGCCACCCGGGTCAGCCCGCCCGGCACCATCTGCACCTGTTTGCCGCTGAGCACAAAGGGGCGCAAATCGATGTGACGCGGCGCGATCCCGCTGTCCACATAGGTCGGGCAGGTCGACAGCGTCAGGGTGGGCTGGGCAATGTAGCCCGAAGGATTGGCCAGCAGCACCTGCCTGAAGGTCTCGATCTCGGCCTTGCTCGCCGCCGGCCCCACCAGCATGCCGTAGCCACCCGCACCATGAACCTCCTTGACCACCAGCTCGGACAGGTGGGCCAAGGTGTACTGCAGGTCCTGCGGCTTGCGACACTGGTAGGTCGGTACATTGCTCAGAATCGGTTTTTCTCCGAGGTAGAACTCGATCATGTCGGGCACATAGGGGTAGATGGACTTGTCATCGGCCACCCCGGTGCCAATCGCATTGCACACGGCCACATTGCCCGCCCGGTAGGCTTGCAGCAGGCCCGCGCAGCCCAGCGTTGAGTCACGCCGAAACGCCTGCGGATCAAGAAAGTCGTCGTCGACCCGGCGGTAGATCACATCCACGCGCCGCGGCCCGCGGGTGGTGCGCATGTAGATGAAGTCGTCCTTCATGAAGAGGTCTTGCCCCTCGACCAGCTCAACGCCCATCTGCTGGGCCAAAAACGCGTGCTCGAAATAGGCCGAGTTGTACATGCCCGGGGTCAGCACCACCACCGTGGGCTCATTGAGCCCGGCCGGCGCCATCGCTCGCAGGGTCTCGAGCAGCAAGTCCGGATAGTGCGCCACCGGCGCCACCCGGTTGCGGGCGAACAGGTCGGGAAAGAGCCGCATCATCATCTTGCGGTCCTCGATCATGTAGCTCACGCCCGAGGGCACGCGCAGGTTGTCTTCGAGCACGTAGTACTCACCCTGCCCCTGGGCGTTGGGCGCCCGCACGATGTCGATGCCACTGATGTGCGAATAGACCTTGCCGGGGACGGTGACGCCCATCATCTCAGGCCGAAACTGCGCATTGCGCAGCACCTGATCGGCCTCGATCACACCGGCACGCAAAATCTCCTGGCCGTGGTAGACATCGTCGAGGAAGCGATTGAGCGCGTTGACCCTTTGCACCAGACCGTCTTGCAGGGTCTTCCATTCGTGCGCTGGGATGATGCGAGGAATGAGGTCAAACGGAATCAGGCGCTCGGTGCCGGCGCCTTCCTCGTCCTTGGCACCGTAGACGGCAAAGGTGATGCCCACCCGCCGAAAAATCATCTCGGCTTCTTCTCGGCGCGCCTGCATGGCCGCTGCGTTCTGCTCGGCCAGCCACTGCTGGTACCCGAGATAGTGCGGTCGCACCGATTTGGTGCTGTCGTGCATTTCATCGAAGCCGGCTCGGCTCATCAAGCGGCCCTCCCCTTGGACATCATTGATGTTTCCGTGTCGTGACGCGTGTCTCTGCGCTGCATGGGGTAGAGCTTAGCAAGGAACTTGCCAAAGCCCATCGCCCGGGGCTTGGCCGTCCAGGGCCTCCGGCCGCCCCCCGGAAAACCCGAAGCCAAGATGGCGCCGTTCTCAGGGCGCGGCGGCAGGCGGCAGGTGCTGCCAATAGCGCGGCACCTTCTGGCGCAGACAGTCCATCGATTGCGGCGCATCGCTGCGCCAGGTGGCCGCACCGCAGTGGCTGGACTGCACCACCTCGATGCTGCGCTCCTCGTAGCGCGCCATCACGTCGCTGGCCGGATGGCCAAAGCGGTTGCGGTAAGCGGCCTGCACCACCGCCCAGCGCGGCTGCACCGCATCGAGCAAGGCAGCGCTCGACGACGTGCGGCTGCCGTGGTGGGGCACCAGCAACCAGTCGGCGCGCACGGCGGCGCGCTCGACCAGCGCGGCTTCCTGGGCCGCCTCAAGATCGCCGGTGAGCAAGGCGGCCGCTTGCTCGCCCTGCACATGCAGCACGCAGCTCAGGGCGTTGGGCTTGCGCAGGCGGGCGGCATCCTCCTGGCTGGGGTGAAGGATTTCAAAGCGCACACCATCCCACTCCCAGCGCTGACCGGCCCGGCAAGCCAGGGGCTCGGCGCGCGTGCGCAGCAGCTCGTGATCGGGCGCGAGCGAGCTGATCAAGCGCATTTGCGGCTGGGCGGCCAGCAGCGCACGCGCCCCGCCGACGTGGTCGCTGTCGCTGTGGCTGAGCACCAGGGTGCCGGGCCGCTCACCCATGGCTCGCAGCGCCGGTACCAGCACCCGATGGCCCGCATCGCTCTCGCGCGAGTAGCGCGGGCCGGCGTCGTAAAGCAAGCTGTAGCGGGCGGTGCGCACCAACACGGCGCTGCCCTGGCCCACATCAAAGGCCAGCACCTCGAAAGCGCCCGGGGGCGGCCGAGCGGGCTGCCACAGCAGCACCGGCAGCATCAGGGGCAGACCCAGGCTGCGCAGCGCCAGCGGCCAGCGCATCACGAGCAAAAGCCCCCCGAGCAGACCAGCGACGGCGCACCACCACGGTGCAGCGGCACGCTCCACCACGGCCCAAGACACTTGCGACAAAACGCCCAGGATCTGCATCAGGACATCGAGCAAGGCGGCGGCCAGCGGCCAGGCCGGTGGCAGCAGCACGCCGATCAAGGCCAGAGGCGTCACCGCAAACGTCACCCAGGGAATGGCCAGCGCATTGGCCAGCAAGCCCACCAGCGAGACCTGCTGAAACAGCACCAGCACCAGCGGGCTGAGCGCCAGCGTCATGATCCATTGCTCGCGCGCAAGCCGCCCCAGCGCTCGCAGCAAGTGGCGCAAGGCGCTCCATCGCCCGACCGCGGTATGCGCGGGCCGCAGCGGCGCATCGGTCGCAAACAGCAGACCGACGGCCACGAAGGAGAGCCAAAAGCCAGCCTGGTGCAAGGCCCAGGGATCGAGCCCGATGACCACCGCCATGGCCGCCAGCCAGACCAGGGGCCAGGGCCAGCGCACGCCACTGGCGCGCAGCAGCACCGCCACGAGCAGCATCCAGACGGTGCGCTGCGCAGGTACCGCCCAGCCTGAAAAGACGGCGTAGGCCAGAGCCATCAACAAGCCGCCCCAGCGCCCCGCCACATGGGCCGGCAGCGCCAGGCAGGCACCGCTGCCCCAGTGCGCCGAGCGCCGCCAGGCCGCAGCGATCAAGCCGCCGCTGACCCAGGCGAACAAGGTGATGTGCAGACCCGAGATGCCCATCAGGTGGGCCACGCCGGTGGCCCGAAACACGTCCCAATCGGCGCGCTCGATCGCGCTTTGGTCGCCCATCACCAAAGCGGCAATCACGCCAGCGAGCGACAGGTCCGAGATTCGCTGTGCAATGGCCTGGCGCGTGGCCAGCCGGGCGCGATCGACCCAAGCCCCCTGGGCCGGCGCGAGCCGCTGGGGCAAGCGATCGTGCAGCCGATCGCGCGCGGTGGTGCGCACATAGCCGACGCCCTGCACGCCCCGCTCCCACAGCCTCAATTCCTGGTCAAAGCCATGCGGGTTGCGCTGACCGTGCGGTGCCTTGAGCCGCACCGTCATTTGCCAACGCTCCCCAGGCTGCAAGGGCGCGGGTGGATGCAGGGCCTGCTGACGGGCCCCCAGCCAGTC
>JACCDP010225560.1_pt1 | contig 10152 bp, 9 predicted proteins | sample 7445841 | NCBI WGS metagenome assembly JACCDP01 (sample SAMN15323441, study PRJNA562643) | freshwater metagenome | isolation source: river surface water | place: USA:Blue River Watershed | collected 2017-08-17
ATCGCCCTGCAGCCGTTCAACAGCTTCGCGTCCTCGGTGAAAGACTTGGAGTTCCCGTCTTTCACAAGGATGGCGCTGATCCCGTCACCATCTGTAAGGAAGCTGTACAAAAAGCTTACGATCTTAACTGTGATACCATTCTTCTCGATACCGCCGGTCGCTTGACCATCGACAGTGCGTTGATGCAAGAGCTGGCTGACATTCAAACGACCACCAAACCCGATAACATCTTGCTCGTCTGCGATTCGATGATGGGTCAAGATGCAGTAACAACTGCCAAGGCCTTTGACGAACGCTTGAGTCTATCGGGCGTGATTATGACCAAGCTGGACGGCGATGCTCGTGGGGGAGCTGCTCTCAGCATCAAAGAAGTTACCGGCAAGCCCATCAAGTTCCTCGGAATCGGAGAAGACCTCGACAAACTTGAAGAGTTCCGCCCCGAAGGTCTTGCGAGCCGCATCCTCGGGATGGGCGACATCGTAGGCCTCATGGAGGACTTCCAGAAAGTCGCGCACGACGACCAGGAAGAGCAAGCCATGAAGCTGCTCCAAGGTCAGTTCTCTTATGTAGATTTCTACAAACAGATCGAAATGATTCAAAAGATGGGGTCTCTCAAGGACATCATCGCAAAACTTCCTATGCAAGACATGATTCCCAAAGGGGTAGATGTCGACGATAACGAGCTGACCAAAGTCAAAGCTGTAATCGACTCGATGACCAAGAAAGAACGCATCGGTTTGCATGAACTTAACCCCAGTCGTATGACCCGTATCGCAAAAGGTTCCGGCCGTCCCCTCAAAGAAGTGCAAGAGCTGCACAAACGCTTTCTAACCATGCGAAAAATGATGGGAAGCTTTGGTAAAAACCTCGGCGGTATGATGGGCAAAATCCCTGGTATGGGCTCGCTCAATCAGCTGAATAACCTCCGCAAAATGGGTCAGCAAATGATGGGTAGCGGAGGAATGCCCGGTGGGATGGGTGGTTTTCCTGGAATGGGTGGATTAGGTGGTGGAGACCTAGCTTCCATGTTTGGTGGCGGTGATGGCGTCAGTGCTCCTAAAAAGCCCGTCGATCGTGATAAGCAGAAGAAAATGCGCAAAGAAGCTAAAAAAGCGCGAAAGAAAAATAGGAAATAGGTGAAGAGGATTCTCCCATGGATATTCAGATCGAAAACATGAGGCCTAAAAAAGTCTTCGTTGAGACTTGGGGCTGTCAAATGAATGTTGCGGATAGCGAGCAAATGCTTGGCATGCTCCAAAATCGCAACTACCAGATGACAGATACACCTGACGAAGCCGACCTTGTGCTTTTGAACACCTGTCATATCCGTGAAAAAGCCACTCATAAAGTACTGAGTCGCCTAGGCACTCTGCGACAACTGGCAGAAAAAAATCCTCGCATGAAGATCGCCGTCAGTGGCTGTGTCGCTCAGGCAGAAGGCGAAAAGCTTCTCCAAAAAGCTGACAACATAGATATTTTGCTGGGACCAGGCAAAATCCAGGACTTCACCAAGCTCCTTGATGAACATGAGCGAACGGGAGATAAAGTCACCTCCCTCGGCTTTTTAAAAAGTCGTGGCCATGGGCATAGTCACGAAGAGCAAGTTGATGCACCTCTTGCAAGTCCGCAGCCCTTTGGCGACCCTAAACAGCATAAGCCTTCACTCACGGGTAAGAATGAAATTACACGTTACGTGAATATTGCCCAGGGCTGTGACAACTTCTGTACTTTCTGTGTAGTACCTTTCACCAGAGGGCGTGAAATCTCGAGAACTCAAGAGGATATCCTTACCGAAGTTCGTGGACTGCTTTCCGAAGGTGCAAAGGAAATTACCCTCTTAGGTCAGAACGTAAACAGTTATGGCTTGGATCTTGTACGCGACAAAAAACTTGTCACAAGCGAGGATGGTCCCTTCGTCGAGCTCTTAAGATCTGTGGCAGAATTACCTCAGCTGGAAAGCCTACGCTTTACGACCTCTAATCCACACGATTTTACCAAGCCTATTGCAGAATTGTTCCGCACCCATCCTAAGTTGGGACGCTATATCCATCTTCCGGTTCAGGCTGGGCACGATGCGCTGCTAGAGCGCATGAAGCGTAAGGTTACCGTTGCAGAGTACTGGGAGCGCATAGGTTGGTTGCGTGATGTCGATCCTGAAATGGCTCTCTCGACAGATATTATTGTCGGTTTTCCTGGAGAGTCTGAAGAAGAATTCGAAGGCACGATGCAACTGGTAGAAGCTGTACGTTACTCCTTTATCTTTGCCTTCAAATACTCGCCTCGAAAAGGCACTGCTGCAGCACGCTTTCGCGATCAAATTCCGGAAAGTGTCATGACTAAGCGACTAGCAGCACTCAATCAACTTCAAGACAAAATCACCATCGAGCAGAACACTGCAGAGATAGGACGGACTCGCAAGGTACTCGTGCACTATCAAAGTCGGAAAGATCCTGGCTTCTACTATGGTCGTACCGAACAATTCCGTTTGGTCAAAATTCCCTCGCACCATGACATTGTAGGCCAGCAGCTAGCAGTCGATATCATCGATGCGAATAAAACAGCCCTCGTAGGGCGACTGCTTTAGGAAACGGGAGGGTGCAAGGCGACTTCACCCTGACGCAAATCGCGGGCCAATAGGTTCGCAAAATAGCTATACAGCAAGATGCTAACGACAAATAAACTGCCAACGATCCAATACAAAGTAACAAACATTTTTGATAAACCTTCTAGAATTTTAGGGCAACTTAGCCTGTTGCTGAGGAACCCTCTCTACGACAGGGATTCGAAACGATCGTACGATCCCATCGGTAGTGACCTCAATATTTTCTGCCCAGGGTTTGTTAGGCTTTTCACCTTTCCACCGCACCTGAAGCTCCCAACTGTGGTCTTTTTCAAGAGCCACAACCTCAAGATTATCTTCGTTATACCGGAGTTTCTCAATATGTATTCTTTGCTTGGAAAGCGGCTTGATAGTCACTTTGCTAAAATTCACCTGGTTCTGATGGAAATCTAGCTCTACCAACGCCGGTGACCAACTGACACTTCTCTCAATTCTCGCCAAAACCCTTAGTGTGTATGAGATCTTGTCAGACTCATTGGTAAGGATAGTGATTTTTTTGTCAAAAGGACCAAAAAAATGAGCCGTATTGGCCTGCACACGCAGGACCCCAGTACTTCCGCTCTCCAAGACCATCCCAGCTCGCAGCTCAGTCATAAGGCATCCACAATCCTGATGTATTCCTAAAATGCGAACCGGCCCAGTTCCCTCAACTTTATAGGGAAAGTCAAACGTCAGAACCTCGCCCTGTTGAACAACCCCACGATTTAAAGTGCTCACTGACATTTGCAAGTCCCCAATGCTCTGACCGATAGCAGCCGCGAGTTGCTCCTCAGCCTGTACCGCCAAACATCGATCCGAAAAGAGAGAGGCGAGGACTATGCAAACGAATGTATACAAAAGCTTCATATCTCTTCCTCATGTGCCGTACGAACTAGCGATAGTCGCTTCTCGGCTACGACCCTCGAGAGCTTGCTAGGAATTTTTTTCCCTCTGATTTTTCGAGTGCCAGCCGATAAGAGGTTAAGCCCAGGAGGTCACTGTGGATGAAGCATTCGTAAAAGATGGCTTTTTTGATGTGATTGGCCACTACCCCCAACTGCTATGGGAGGGAATGGAAGTCTGGGACTGGGGCTTCCTGATCGGTCTCACGCTCTGGTTGACTCTCCTTCTTATTCCACTTAAGGACTACGATCGACGCGACATCATTGCTGGCCTACTCTATGGGCTTTTTGGAATGATGGCGGGTATGTGTTTTTTCTTTATTATTCCAGAGCAAGACAGCAACAAGCGTAACTACTTTCTTTACACCTTCGCCATGCTAGCTTTTGCACTGGTATACCTTGCGAGATGGTTTTGGAATTACCGCCCCCTTATCCCAAGAAGTCCACCTACAGAGCCTGAAGACTCGGTCTCTCCTAAAATGCAGCAGGAGTCTAAATGAAAAACAGCCCATACTACAGTAGACTCAAAATAAGTCCCCTAAGACGCTATTCACTGATTGTAATTCTTTTGGTTGCATTCGCGAGCTTCAGTCTATTTTTGACTTTTGGGCAGGAGCTTCAATACCACTGGCTATCTCTTGCTGTACCGATTTGCATAGCTGGGAGCTTCTTCGTTCTCATTCCTCCCGTTGAAACCTGGGATTATCAGCCCTGGCAAACAAAGCCAAGAAAAGTAGAGAAACAGTTTGATAAGAATTAGATTTTTTATTTACTTCAGAACGTGGACTGAAACATTTGGAGAACTATGGAGCATATCTGAGACACTTTGATTTTTTTCCATATTTTGCGGCTTATCCGTAACCCAAACATTCAACTCACCTCCCCTAAACTCTCTCAGATCAATCACCTTATTCTGATAAGATAAGAACGTGTATCCAGCTTTTACCGGCTGATTACTGGCAAGCACAACAGGCTGTTGTTCGGGACGCTGTACCAACCCATGAGCAAATCCATCTTGAAGACAATGAATACGAAGGTAGACTGCTTTGTCGAGAGGAAGTTGAAAGCCTTCCCCCTCATCCCTTATAACCGATCTATCCTCCGCATATAAACTCGCTTCACAGTTTCCACTGCTGACTGAATTGATACCTTTTGTTTGCCAGCTCGACTCTTCAGCAGAACGCGGCTGCAAGAAAAAAAGACTTGCTGCAGCGAGGGAAAGACCAACACCCCAACGCCGCCATGCAAAGTTAGTCAAGCGAGAGACCTTGGACTTCCTGCCTGCTAGGATACGTATTTTCCTCTGAATTTCTTGCTCAGCAAAGTGAAGGTCCTCTTCAGAAAGTTCAGACATCTGACCTTCGACTTCTCGCAGCAGCTCTTTCAGTCTTGCTCTATCATGATAGTCCAATTGAATGGATCGAATAGTCATGGTGATCATCCTCCTTCCCATAGAGTGGAGCACAAAAGCTCAGGCTTACCTAAACCTATGCTTCCTTTTCTCTAAGGAACCAGAAACCCACCACTTTATTGCAGGTCAGACAGGAAATAATCCAAGGGATCCAATAACTATTTGATTTCCAAACCTTTTTCTTCAACTAACTGAACCAGGGCCTGACTTACGATTAATCGAAAGCGACGCAAGTGGGAGAGTACGGTGTTCTGGTTCAGGTGAAGAGCATCGCAGATCTCTTTGACAGGCTTTTCATCCAAATAGAACATGCGAGCTATCGACGCTCTTGGTTCTCCCTCATGCATTTCGATCAATTCACGCAGCAAAACCAGCGAATGCTCAAAATGCAGGGAAGCAAAGTCGTCATTCGCAACCAAAATCAACTCGTGTTCCGTGGAATCTTCATCCGACTGGGAATCCGTTCCCGAAACAGCCACAGTTTGCTTTGTCTTACGAACTTCATTGAGACAGCGATTGCGAGCAATTGTCATTAACCAACCACTGAAAGCTGCCTGTTCTTTCAATGAATCTAGATTTTGCCAAGCTTGCATAAAGATATCTTGAATCAAGTCATCCGCAGTTGCATCCTGAAAGCGAAAGCTTGCAACGATCGAACGAACAGCGCGAAAATGAGTCTTGTAAAGTTTCTCAAAGCTTAATTGAGTGCTTGCCATACGTGGTTGTCCGCTCATTGACCAAGCTCCCGCACCATGACTGAATCGATCCAGAGTACTACAGTGCTACCAAGTGCCTCACCAACGGTAGCCGTGTGAGGTATCAAAAGATCACTTGGCAAAGAATCACGAGTCAGCAAGGCTGTAAAATTCCAACCCTGTTTCCCTTGAAGCTGAAATTCAAAGCTTTCAGGCTTTATGATGACTTTTTCCCCAGCCTTCACAGCAATATTGTGCAGGACCTTCGTTTCCGCTCCCAAGGCATCTACATGAAAATAACCGCTTTGCTCACAAACTACACTGAGTTCGAAAGCAGAGCCTGACTTTCCTAAAAAGTTCAAGCCATCTGATGAGAGCTTGAAGGATGAGCCACCCTTGCCGAGGACATCTAACTCACAGTTTACTGCGGCAGCTTCACCAGCACCTTTCGTGACCAAGAGATCTTCGGACGAGTCCTCGTGAATCTGTCCTTTTTGAGGCAGCAACATCAGCAAGGCAAGGGCTGCCACTGTCAAGCCACCGACCCATAGTGGAGAAAAGTTAGGCCGACGAAACAGGGGAATGACCTTGGCTTCCGGAGTGATTTCTTTCTGGTCCGCTAATTCAGGACCTTCCATTTTTTCTTGGAGACGCTTCCATGCTGCTGTTTCCGCCTCTTGCTCAAGCTTGCTTGGGGGCGACATGCGCTGAGCGAGTTTCCTGAGCGATTCTTCCACTGCTTTTTCTTGAGCAGCAAGCTCGTCGTCACTCAATTCAGCGGCATCAAGAGCGGCTTCTTTTTGCCTCATGATTTCCTTTAGGCGTTCGCGATCCTTTGGATCCAAAGTAATTTTCTTGTCGCTCATGTTTGCGCCTCACCAAAAACTGCCAACATAAAATCCCACATGCGGCGCCACTAGAGCAGCTCCACCTTGAGAAGAAAAATTTCGCATTGCATCTACTCGAATTTCTGCCCCCACCCTCAACAGATGATAAGCCCAGGTACTTTCAATACCAACAGCAGAGCTTAGACCACCCGTGCTGGTATATTTCTGCACGGCATCAAAGGCCTTTTCTTCAGGATCTCGGAATAGAGTCAAATTACTAAACCCAAAACTCGATCGCACTTCAGTCCTCACAGAGCGATCGCTTACTGTCAAAGCTGGTAGTGCAAAACGTCGTGCGCCCTCTAAACGAAGACCCAGCATCGTTCTGTTCTGACTGAACTTAGCCAGCACGCCATCACTCTTCTTCACTTCAAATTGCTCTTTGAGCTCTGGATAATAAATGATCTCAGCACTCACATCATTCAGAGCAAAAGCTTCCTGATAGGTGTAGCGCATGTTCAGACCGCGCGCTGCCGTTGGCGCATAAGAGCGCGCCACATCACCATTGATAAACTGCTGCACACTTGCTCCCAACATGACACTATGTGGCAATCGTGGGAGTAGATACTGAGCCACAGAGTACTCGCGCCCTGCCTGGAAATTAACGACGCGATCCGTTACAACTTTTTGATTTTCGGGATCACGAATGGTCAAGCGAACATCACCTTCTGGAACAACAAGTCCTTTTTCTATGGCACCGTAGTCTTTGCCGTTGATGGCTACACTGAGTTTAGAGAACCGATCCATCAGGGAAAAGAGACTTGCTGTCTTCTCTCTCTTCTGAACCTTTCCCGAAACAATAACAGGATCAGAACCTAAAAGCTCCATAATCGCTGAGGGCCTTTGACGTCCGTTCGTGTAAGAAAAGGTAGCTTGCGATGCATAGGCATGTGCCTCAGTGATAGAAACCGCACCATCTTCGTTTCTATCTTTAGCAAAACCCTCTATCAAAAAATGCGTATAAACATCGTTCTGAAGTCGTTCGTCTTCGAGAGCTGGCTCCCTCCAACCACTTGCCGTGAGTATGATAGAACCCTCCGAACGCTCCTGAATAGGCTCTTCAAAGTACGGAGACTTCAATTGAGCTAGAGCACGCTTCATCTCTGGCGTAAGAATCGACTTTCCGACACCTGAGTGACAGAAAGCCAAAATCAAAACTTTTTTCCGAGACTTTAAGCCTTGGAACATTTCGATCAATCGATCGTAGTCGAGCGCTGTAGCCTTCATATTTTTCGGATCAGTCTCACTCGTTATGATGTAACGACCAACTTTTCCCTCGCCTTTATAGGCGACAGTACCATGCGTAGAAACATAGACAACAACGACATCTTCATCGTTTCTATTGTCTTGTTCCAAACGCTCAAAGGCTCTTGTGATAGAAAGCTGAGAGACGGGACTCGTTTTATCGGTGAGCAGTTCCCCACCATCGAATTTCGAATTTGGACCTTTGAAGTACTCGTAGATGTCTTCTGCATCTTTGCGTGCAAAACGCAAAGGATGCCACACAGGATCACGAAAGCTTCCGACACCAATAGAAAGAACAAATTTCTTGGGTCGAAGGCCTTCTACGACTGCTGAATCAGCAGCAAATACTAAGGAATGACAGTTCAGTAGACTCAGGGTGACGATCAGAAAGAAACGCAGGTAGCTCACGGGCGACTCCCTTGCTAGACGCGTCACTTTAACCATGATTACTCATCTGAGTCAAGTCTTTTGTACATCGCAAAAGCTAATTGTGAACTAAGAATTGACTAGAAGAGTGAGTTCGTAAATTTCGGGTGCAAAATGCCCCACAGCACCTGAGCTAAGGCTTTTCCGCAGTTCTCCGTAAGCTTCCGAAACGATCCAATGTTCAAGATCCCAGCGAAGGCGCAAGGGGGCTCGCAGCTTTTCAAGACTTTGCAGGACGAGATTATGATCTAGAAGCATAGCGATCGACAGCTTGCCAAGAAAACTAGCGATGATGAGCTGGGCCTGCGCGTCGGTGAATCGACGAGATAACTGCGCGAGATCGTACCAGGACTTCCTCTGCTGGGGAGTCAGGCTTCGAAGCCAACGCCCCACCTTCCCAGTGGCAGGCGTCTCGACACCGCGTGACATGCGTGGCACTAGACTCTCGATCTGATGATGTAGAAGGCTTAGCTGCCAATCCCATGCGCTCACTCCAAGTCTCTGAGCCAATGCCATAAAAAGGACCGCCCACTTTGTATCTAAAAGACTGGCAAAGAAAGGGGGCTTTACATGCCACATCCCGCTTGGATGACTCGAATAGATTTTGCGACCTTGCGGTAACCAGCTCTGCTGTTCTAGTACGTGATGAACTTCCTCTTCCTGAGCTGTCAGACCCTTACCTTTTTTGACAGGAATAAGCTGAGCATTGATACTGGCTAAGAGCTCGGGTACTAGTCCCCCAACTGATAGGAGAGCCTCGACAAGCTTGCGCTCTGATGCCTCAAAAGTCTGCACAATGCACTTGAGGTGGTTCTCTTGCAAGCTCAAGATAGAAAATTCGCGTTTTTTCTCGCCTGAGATGGACCAGTGCCGCTCGATATCTGGATTGAGAACCAAACGATTTTTTGAAACGGTTGCGATTCTCCAACATTGATCATACCGTTTAAGCCTCGCTGACAACATCCAAAGAGCTTGCAAGTCTGCATTTGTATAGTGGAAGAGAGCAGCCTTTTTTTCTATCAGATACGCTTCCAATTCTCCCTGCCCACGCTGCCTTACAAGAGTTTCCAGAGAGCGCATCACCTCACTACTAGGTTGGGGCACTTCTGCTAAGTAACGAGCTATATCTGACTCCGTGATATCCTTGGCGTCACCCATGAGCTTGACCACCAAGAGAAGACTTCGACGCCTCTGCTCCTCTATGCGACTCGACTTACTTATCCATTGCATCAAGGAGTGATGCAATTGATTCCAACTAGGCTGCAGTACTGGACCTTCCTGCTCCTCTGCTTCTTTATACAATGACAGAGCCTTCCAGAGGAGTTCTTCCTTTTGTCCGGCCGTCCAGGTGAATTCATGCATGAGGCAAACAGCCTGCCAGTAAGCACTTCTCTTTGGGTCAGCAAATTCGTGCTGACTTACGGGAAACCAGATGGCGTGATCAAACGGAGGCTTCAAGAACTGCATCGCCTTAACTTGAAGGCTGTGAGTCAAATGAGGCAAGAGATATTCGAGCTGCTGGTAGTCTAGCAAGGTTTCGACCATAGCCTGCCAAGCTTCAGGGCTCTCGGGAAGCCAGCGAAAAGGATCCCGCAAAAGCTCATTGAGTGCAGCCCTATCTTTAGGTGCACTCGTTTCAAATCGCTGAATCCGCAAGAGAAAGGAGTCGAACAGAGTCACGCGCCCCTTCCAATCCAATTCTCTTTGCAGCTTTTGGCCATAAGGACAGAGCCCTTGTTCATTTCGCTCCACACGTATATCGAGAAGAATATCGAGTGCTTTTTGAAACTCGGGAGCATAACGAGGAATAGATTCGAGAAGATGACTCGCTAGTGCTTCATCTCCTTCCCCTAAAGCAGCCCGCCCCATGATCAACGCAAATTCATTTTCACTCTGCTTCAGGTAAGCTGAGTAGCTCTTCGCTGCACCCCAAATCTCTTGATCATGCTTCCGAAAATATTTATAGGCTCGACTGACCTCACCGGAC
>JACCDP010111305.1_pt1 | contig 10151 bp, 4 predicted proteins | sample 7445841 | NCBI WGS metagenome assembly JACCDP01 (sample SAMN15323441, study PRJNA562643) | freshwater metagenome | isolation source: river surface water | place: USA:Blue River Watershed | collected 2017-08-17
AATCAGGGAATGATTCTAGGAAGAAGTAGTTTTGTTTATTTGGTAATAGGTGAAAATAAATTTGTTTCATATTCACTCAAGGACAACTTCGTTTGTGCGCCCATTCATGTCGACATCTCATTGGTTGATAACGACAAACTAGATATTGAAGGATTCAAAAAATGGCGTCCAGAATACACAAATGCTGAGTTTGTTTGCGAAGAAGATGGATCATACATTTGCGGTTACGAGGTGGAGAAAATGTCGAAGTCTAAATACAACGTTCAAACACCAGATGAATTAGTTGAAAAATTCGGTGCTGATACCTTGCGCATGTATGAAATGTTCCTTGGCCCACTTGAGCAAACAAAACCCTGGGATACCAAAGGAATTAATGGCGTTTTCAACTTCTTACGGAAGCTTTGGCGCTTGTTTCATGATGCAAATGGAAATGCTGCTATTTCGGAAGATCAGCCAACTAAAGAAGCCTTAAAAACGCTGCATAAAACCATCAAAAAAATGACCGATGACTTGGATCGTTTTTCATTTAACACGGGCGTTTCAAATTTCATGATTTGTGTGAACGAATTAACGGATCAAAAATGCAATAACAAGCAAATTTTGGAGGAATTAATCATCATGCTTTCTCCTTATGCCCCTCATATTTCAGAAGAACTTTGGGTAAAATTAGGGAATGAACCAGGAACAATTAGCACAACGAAATTCCCAGTTTTTAACGAGGAATTTTTGGTTGAATCAGCCTTCGATTATCCCGTTTCGTTCAATGGGAAAATGCGTTTCAAAGTGAATTTAAGCCTGAGTTTGAATCCTAAAGAAATTGAAGAGCACGTTTTAGCTTTGGAAGAATCACATAAATGGTTGGAAGGAAAAACTCCGAAAAAAGTGATTATTGTTCCAGGTAAGATTGTGAATGTGGTAGTTTAATTTTTTCAAATTAAGTAAAAGAAAGATTTTAACAAAAATTGCATTAAATTGTATAACTTCGCCAACTCTAAATTTAGCAGATGGTATTAGATTATACATTTAGAAAAGGGAAAGTACTTGTATTTTTGGTATTTTTACTTTTAACACAGATCATTTATTCTCAAACACCTACGGCATCATTCGGAACAATACCCGCCTCATCTGGAGGTTCGGTTACTGTATGTCAGGGACAGACCATCACTTACATTAATTCATCCACAAATACTTCGGGTGCGACGTATCAATGGAGTTTTGGTGTAGGGGCATCTCCTTCAACTGCTATTGGAGTTGGTCCACACACGGTTACTTACAATACTGTCACAACAACAGGTGCATCTTTAACTGTGACCAATTCAAATGGAAATTCTGATAGTGAGTCGCTTTCGGTCATTGTAAATGTTTCTCCCTCTTCCAATTTAACGCTTTTAAATTCTGGTGCTGGATTTGCTACAACAACTTCAGGAGGATTGACGCTTTTCAGAAATTGTACATCTGCCTCTTCCACAACTTTTAATTTTGGAGTAACATCATACGCGTCCGGAAGTACTCAAACCTTTAACTGGGGAGATGGAACTCCAAATTCAACTCACAACGATTTGGTTGGCAATCAAATAGCACATGATTACGCGCTTGGTCAGTATACATTAACTCATACTGTTGTTTTACCGAATGGTTGTCAAGTAATTAAGCAATATATTGTATTTAATGGTCAAGCACCAGTTATTACCGTTTCTGGCTCTGGGCAGACCACGTGTCTTCCATTTCCATATTCACTGGATATTTTATCTAACAACGTTCCTGGAACTAACTACAATGTCTCTTTTACGGATGGTAGTCCTGCTTCCGTTTTTACAACGGTTAATGATACGACAATCTCTCATATTTTTAATACCTCTTCTTGTGGGCAAACCTATCCGGTAGGACCTGTTACAATCGATAACGCTTTTCAAGCAACAATTGTTGCACAAAATGCCTGTGGGACAACCTTCGCAACGGTTGGTCCGATAACAATTTCAACAGGAGCAAGCGCTCAGTTTACTTATTCACCACCTTCTCCAATATGTCAGGGAGAGCCTGTAACTTTCACGAATCAGTCTGCTGGTGGTGAAAATGTTGATCAGGATGGCTGTTCGAATGACTATGGTTTTTATTGGTCAGTTGAAGAGACTTCAGGCTGGAATGTTACTGACGGATCTCTTGGTTCTGATAATGGATTTGTTGGCTCTACATTTGATTACACCCAATGGGATACGCCTTCACTGGACAGCGTCGAAATTACTTTTGATGTTCCGGGAACCTATCATGTTTGGTTGTATGCCGCAAATGCTTGCGGAATTGATTCAATTATGCAACAAGTCATAATTAATCCAACAGCAATAGTTAATATGAATCCCATAAATCCCGTGATTTGTGCAGGTGAACTTTCTGATTCAATCCTCATGGTTTCTACAATTCCTGGATATGTCATTAATTGGGAAATAGAAGACACCGTTAACGTTGTTGGTTGGACCACAATGAATGGTTCAGGAACATCCGCGGATACCATTTTACCAGTTCTTCTTACAAACCCTACAAATGAAATGGGTTACGTCGTAATAAGCGCAACGGTAGGTTGTACAAATGTACCTCCGACTTTGGACACTATTTTTGTAAACCCACAGGGTAATTTAGAAGTTACTCCACTTCAAGATTATTTATGCAGCAATGAAACGACAGATATTCAAATTTCAAGTAATTTGTCTGAGGCCACTTTTTCATGGACTGCTGATTATCCAACTACCATAACCGGTGCTTCCGCTGGTGCAGGAGATAATATTGCTCAAACTTTATTTAATTCAGGAACTACAATTGATACTGTATTCTACACGATTTACATTGGAAACGTATTGTGCCCAGATGATTCGGTTGTTGTGCCAGTTGCTGTCCAGCCTGGAATTACGTTAAATCAGAATAACGACACCATCGTTTGTTCAGGAGCAACCATCAATCCTGCTGATTATGTTTCGACTCCAACTGGTGCAACATACACATGGGAAAACACAAATACCGCAATTGGTCTTGGAGCATCTGGTTCGGGACAAGTTCCAACTTGGACGGTTCCAAGTAACACGACAGGAAGTTCCATTTCAGGTACAATTACCGTCACTGCTACTTTGGATCCGAGCTGCCCTGGAACTGAGACAGACTTTATTGTAACGGTTCAACCAACCGGAAATATTGATGTCTCCACGCTGGATACATTGATTTGTAGTGGTGAGTCTCCTGAAATTTCTGTTGAAAGTAGTGTGAGTTCCGCCACAATAACATGGACCCAAGTATCACCTGCTAGTATTACAGGCGCATCGAATGGAGGTGGTAATCCAGGTACTATTGATGATGTATTGGTTAATGACGGTTCAACTTCCAGTATAGATACAGTTTTTTATACGATTTCCATTTCTAACGTGGTTTGTCCAGATCCAAATGTTACGGTTTCGGTGGCTGTTCAGCCTCAAATTACAATGAACGACGTCCCAAATATTTTGGTATGTCCTGGTCAATCAATAAATCCAGATGATTTTATTACTACTCCTGCTGGTGGAACTTTTTCGTGGACAAATAACAATGCTTCCATTGGAATACCAACATCTGGAACGGGACAAATTGCTACTTGGTCAGCTCCTCCAAACAATACGTCAACTACAATTATTGGCACAGTTACCGTTTCTGCCCAGTTAAATGGCTGCCCAGGTGTTCAAGATCAATTTACAGTGGCCATAAATCCAATTCCTGATTATAGTTATGCATTAAATCCGGTTTCTGGTCTTTCTTGTGTAGCTCCAACAGCAGACATCGTTGGATCGGTTGTTCCAGTTGGTTCAACAATCGTTTGGACAGGTCCTGGAATCGTATCTGGACAAGGATCTGCTTCACTTACAATCAATACGCCAGGAACATATGTTATAACAATGACAGATGTTGCTACAGGTTGTGCTTCAACAGAAACGGTTCAGATGGATCCTCCAACACAAGTCAACATTACTTCAGCAGTGGTAACGAACATTTCCTGCTTTGGGTCTTCAAATGGTTCAGTTGCCATTACAACTGACAATTCAACAGGAGTTTCATATGCTTGGACTCCGAACGTAGGTTCCGCATCAACAATAAATAACCTTGCTCCTGGAAATTATTCCGTTTTAGTAACCAATGTAGATTTATGTACAGATGATTCAAGTTTTGTTTTGACCGAACCAACTCCTATCACAATTACAATGATTGATAGTGTGGGATCCGAATGTGGGGAGGATAATGGTTATTTGACCGTTACTGCGACTGGTGGCCAAGGTGGTTTTGCTTATTCGTGGAATAATGGAACAACTGGCGCAACCAATTCAGGTATCGATGCTGGAAATTACACAGTAACAGCTACAGATGCAGCTGGTTGCTCGGTAAATGAAGTGTTTGATTTGGGATGCAATCAGCTAATTCCGATCGTTGTTCCTCAATTGGTAACTCCAAATGATGATGGAAAAAATGATGTTTGGATAATTCAGAACATTGAGCAGTACCCAGAAATAAAGGTTTGGGTATACAACAGATGGGGAAATCTCGTTTATGAGGCGCAACCTTATTTGAACGATTGGAATGGATATTATACAGAGGGAGCAAATGTAAGTGGACCGTTACCAGCCTCCACTTATTTTTACCTTATCGATACCATGAAAAAATCGCAGGAACCTATCAAAGGTTATTTAGAAATTCAACCATAAGAAGTAAGCAAGATGAAAAAAATAATACTTTTCCTTTTAGGCTTTGTTTCGCTGAATGCGAATGCTCAGCAAGATGCACAGTCGTCGATGTATTTCTTTAATCCGTTGAATTACAATCCTGCTTATGCGGGAAGTCGCGGCTCCTTAAATTTCACAGGGGTTCACCGCTCGCAATGGATTGGATGGGATGGCGCTCCAACAACGCAATTTTTATCAGTTCACGCTCCAATTGCCCAAAAACATATTGGAATTGGTGGAAACTTGAGCTACGACAGAATTGGTTCACGCAGCGGATATTCTGCAATGGCGAATTTCGCTTATCATTTGCGTTTGAATTCAAAAGACCTGCGCTTATCTTTTGGTGCTTCAGCAGGCATCAATGGAAATCAATATGATTTTAGTGGATTGGTTGTGACAGATCCTTCTGATCCCGCTTTTACCTCTGCAAATAGATCGTTGTCACCCCAATTTGGCGCAGGAGCTTATCTTTATGGTAAAAAGGGATATTTGGGATTTTCAGTACCAAGGTTGTTGCAAAGATCAATCGATGGTAATACGAGTAACTCCATCATACAAAGACATTATTACCTCGCAGCAGGGTACGTTCATTCTGTAAATTCCGTTTTTGATTTGAAACCATCGGTTTTGGTGAAATATACGAAGAATGCGCCTGTTACGATTGATGCTAATCTATCCGCACATTTGTACAACAAGTTTTGGGTAGGAGGGATGTTCCGTTACAAAGAATCTCTTGGATTCAATGCATCTTATCAAATAAATGACAAATTAATGGTGGGTTATGCATTCGACTTCCCATTCAATAATTTGAACTACAGAAATTGGGGAAGTCACGAGGTGGTGATTTCTGTCGATATACGTTCTAAAAATAATGCATACATAAGTCCTCGTTATTTTTAATTTCAATATAAGATTCATTTTATGAAAAAAATATTTTTTCTTCCCATAACTTTCATTTTTGTATCCCTTTCTTTTTCACAGTCTTACAAAGAAGAGTACGCAACAAAATTATCCTCAGAGCTTCGTTTCGAAGAGGCTTATCCCGTTTGGTCCGAATTGGCTGAAAAAACCCTCAAATCGAATGACCAAAACTGGAATTCCTTAAGAAAGGCAATCGAAGCCGCTTATAATTCTGAACGCTACGATAAAGCTTTATTCTGGTCGCAAAAATTGGTCAATAGCAACAAAATGGATGAGAAAGATTGGGTCACTTACTTTACCGTCTTGCAAATTACAAAAAATCACGCGCGTCTCTCAGGAGTTGTTGATTCTGCTTCTCAAAGGTTGCCTCAGAGCTCATTGATTCAATCCTGGAAGAAAAATGTTCCCGTCATCTTAAAACAACTTTCGGAAAATTCGGAGTATACGATCGCCAAGTTTCGACAAATAGAATCGGGAGAAGAGTTTTGTGCGGTTCCTTATCAAGGAGGATATGTATTAGTATCTAACAGAAGAAATACTGGATTTGTAAATCGAAGCTATCCTTGGACAGGTCAATATTTTACGGATTTAATAGCAATAAACGGAACGACTGATATTGCGAAAGACGACTTGTGGAAAGAGATTAAGCGAACGAATCCACATGATGGCCCCATTGCTTTTTCAAGTGATTATAAAACGGCTGTATTGACAGTGAATAATCCCGAAATTGACAAAGTTGGTAAGGTGAAATGTTCCAGATTACTTTTAAAAATTTACCGATTGAATGACGGAAAATGGAGTGAGGCGGAGCAATTTCCATTTAATAACAAAGCCCATTCGGTTGGTCATGGTGTTTTTGATTTGCAAGGAAACCTGATTTTCGTGTCTGATAAACCTGGAGGTATTGGTGGTGCTGACCTTTACAAAAGTGAATGGAAGGATGGGAAATGGAGCAATCCCGTGAACTTGGGTGAAAAAGTGAATACCATCGGTGATGAGTTATTTCCATACGTTTCAAATGGTGGAACACTTTATTTTTCATCAAACGGCTGGCCAGGAAATGGAGGCTTGGATGTTTTTTATCAGGAAAGTCAAACTACTGAGCCAAAACACATTGGAAATCCAATTAATACGAATGCCGATGATTTTGGAATTTACATTGATGAATATTCAGGTAAAGGAATGCTTTCTTCAAACCGAAATGCGTTTAAAGATGAAATTTATACAATCGCTAAGCTTGCCTATAAAATTGATGCTGAAGTTTTATTGAGCACGTGCGATAATAAACCTTTGGCGAATAAGTCGATTTTGGTTAAGAATTTGAAAACATCGATCGAACAAAACTTGACAACGGACGGAAATGGAAAGATTTCTTTAAAGCCATTGATGAATTCAAACTATCGATTTGATTTTGCAGGTGAAGGAAATTATGATGCTTGTTCAACCGAAGAGACCTTTGACAGTGAAGGGAATATCCAAATTAATTTAAGCTCGAATTACAAGAACTATTCCGTGAAATTGTCGGTTATCGATGAAAATGGTGAAAATATGGTGGGCGCTCAACTAACCTATTATTCGAATGGTAAAGCAACTAATAAAGTACTCACTAATTCAGAAAATTCCCTGATTATTTTGACCAGCCAACAACTTGCTGAGGTGGATTCTATTGTTGCCAATAAGATTAATTTTTATGATGCTCGTGTAGATTTTAGTAAAAAAGGGGATTGTAAAATGGATCGAACAATTACCTTATCTATGAATGAAAGAACGGATTCGGAGCTTATCAAACTTGAAAATATCTACTATGATTTTGACCTATGGAACCTGCGTCCGGAAGGGAAAGTTGAGTTAGATAAATTGGTAAGATACATGCAGTCACACCCTGATTTGACGGTTGAATTAGGTTCACATACCGATTCCAGAGGAATTGATATTTATAATGTTTGGTTAGCCGAACAACGCTCAAAAAGTTGTGTTGAATACATCAAGCAAAATGGAATTCCAGCAGATAAAATCATTGCAAAAGGTTACGGCGAAAAACAATTGGTGAATAAATGTGCTGATGGTGTTAAGTGTACAGAAAATGAACACCAGTTAAACCGTCGAACGGAACTGAAAATCAAATTGGATTAATAGCCCAAACAGTCTGTAAAATAAAGCCTTTTTTTGTAAACTCCTTTCAAATTTGTAACTTTACGTTCCATTTTTAGAAAAATTTACACACAACATGTCAGAAAGTGTTTTTTATGCGAAAAGTTCCCTCTACTGAATTTTTATACTGAATAGATTAGGTGCGTGGGGGCAGTCATTAGTTGTAGTTTTTGCCTCTTTTCCTCCAGCCTCAGTTGGAGGTATAATTATTTTTAAAAATCAAGTTATTAATTTCACGAATACTAGAAGCATTTGTTGACCCGTTGTGAGGATCATTCACCTGGAATCTGTGAGTTTTAACAAATAACGATTCCTTGATTTACACACAAAATATTTTAGGAGTCAATACGAATACATTTACTAATACAGCCGAAAGTTGTTTTGCATCTGATTCAATTTATATTTTCGTTAATCCAACTCCTGTAATTCAATTATTAAATGGAGGAGGGATTTTTATTGGCGATTCAGCCAATTTAAGTGTATAGATGACCCAGCAGTTGGCGTTACTTCGAATGCTAAATTTGAATGGGTTGTTAAAGGAAATCAAATTTGGCAAGAACAAACACTACAAGTCAATCCTTCTGATACAACCCATTATCAATTTGTTTACACAAATCTGGGGTTATATGGTTGTTTAAGCAATTTTGGAATAGTGGAGGTGATGGTACGCCAAATAACAATAATTAACTCTTTAATAAGTTCTAATATTTGTCCAGATTTATTGGCTGTATTGACTGTTTTGGCCGATATTTCAGGTGAGATTTTCAATTGGACTAATAGTATTCAAGGAATTAGGTCGAGTGGAATAAATTATGGAAATACCAATCTGCTTAAAGTTTCACCAATTTATACTATACTCTTTACTTTATCAAGGTAATTATGATAATGGCTTGGTAAGTAATTATGATGGCGATCAAGCATTGATTAATGTTTATGAAAAACCCCTTATTATATCACCAAAATTTACGACACAGTTTGTAGTGGTTTTCCATTTGTTATCGACCCAACGAATTATCCTGGAAATATTGTTCCAAATACATTTACAACAGATGGTGACGGAATAAATGACGTTTTTCTTCCAATAATAAATTCCTTTTCAGACCCTGATAACTTCGAATTTTACATTTTTGACAGATTTGGGGAATTAATTTTTGAAACAGCCGACAGAGATGAGGGGAGGAATGGAACTTACCATAATAATTGTCAAGACGGAACATGTAGTTGGAAAATAAAATATTGACATATTACAAATAAAAAAACAAAGGAATTCACGGGTCACGTTAATATAATTAAATAAAAACTTAGTAAGAATAAATTACCTTTGCAACTCAATTGTTGTATGGAAAATCGCAAAAATCTTCAAATCTACAATAGCCTTTCCGGTAAAAAGGAAAAATTTGAACCGCTACATGACAATTTCGTTGGGATGTATGTGTGTGGACCAACGTTGTATAGCGAACCACACATGGGCAACATGCGCACGTTCATCAATTTCGATTTGATTTATCGTTATTTTTTACATCTTGGTTACAAAGTAAAATATGTTCGCAACATAACAGATGCCGGACACATCACCAATAGTGCTGGTCAGGAAGAAGATAGCATTGGTAATGCAGCACGTTTGGAACAAATGCAATCTTTGGAAATCGTCTACAAATACAATGTAAAGTTTCAAGAATTACAGCGAATTTACAATTTACTTCCTCCATCGATAGAACCAACAGCAACTGGACACATTCAAGAACAGATTGAAATCATCGAGCAAATTATTGAAAATGGATATGCCTATGTTGTTAATGGATCCGTTTATTTTGATACGAAGAAATACATGCAAGATTTTAATTATGGGATCTTAAGTGGGCATAAAGTCGATGAGTTGGAAAATGAAACTCGTGTTTTAAATGCACAAGAAGAAAAACGTTTTTTTGCTGACTTTGCTCTTTGGAAAAAAGCGAATCCTGAGGACATGCAAATATGGCGTTCTCCGTGGGGTAACGGAAATCCTGGCTGGCATATCGAATGCACGGCGATGAGTACGAAATACCTCGGAAAACATTTCGATATTCACGGAGGCGGAATGGACTTGAAATTCCCACATCACGAAGACGAAATCGCGCAGAGTTGTGGTTCGTTTGGATGCAATCCTGCGAAATATTGGATGCATGCAAATATGTTGAATGTGAATGGACAAAAAATGAGTAAATCGTTTGGTAATTACTTTTTACCAAAAGAGATTATTGAAGGAACAACCTCGCTTTTCAAAAAAGCATATCCGGCAAACGTTTTGCGTTTTTTCATGATGCAAGCGCATTACAGAAGCACGCTTGATTTTACCGAAACCGCTTTAGA
>JACCDP010307180.1_pt1 | contig 10150 bp, 10 predicted proteins | sample 7445841 | NCBI WGS metagenome assembly JACCDP01 (sample SAMN15323441, study PRJNA562643) | freshwater metagenome | isolation source: river surface water | place: USA:Blue River Watershed | collected 2017-08-17
CATCCGTGCCCATGTCGCCAAACTTCTTACGCCAGGCGTATATCGAGGGCTCACTGACCCCATGGCGCTTAGCCACCTCCGCCACGGGGGCCCGGTCGGCCTCCTGCAATATCCGAACGATCTGCTCATCCGTAAACCTCGCTCGCTTCATCACTGCTCCTCAGGTTCGAGGAGCCATTGTCTCTAAATCACCTTGGTCCGAAAATCCCAGGACAGGTCATGCCTTAATTTAGGCGAAAACTACGTTACTCCAGAAAAAAAGTCGATTTATTTATATTGTGAATGATATCCCGTTTAATTTCATTGTTATATACTCCCGCTCTTAGAATAACTACCGGACGGTCAACCTTAGAAAGTATCTCAGGTGAGGACACCTTGAGTTTCGTGCCGTACAATCTACGGCCTTGTTTATTGGCGTCGTTGTCAAGCAAACACACTATCTTATCGGTGCGAAGACCCATTTCAATCAGGTATTGGGAAAATACATGAGCGCCAAACAAATAGACGGGGCTCTTAGCCTGATTTATTTTGTAATTAAGCTCCTCAATCACCATTAAATGGTAATTAATATAATCTTTATAGAGCGATTTGTTCTTTTCGTACAGACCATCGAATATTTCTCGATCATTTTGGCTATTTTTACGAATTGTGGAATAGAAGATACTGTGATCTTCCATAAAGTATTTTTTCTCAAGGAGTTCAAATCCAAATTTTGAAAGAAGGTATTCAATATAAGGCTCCGTAAGAAAAACCGTATGCTCGAAGTTTATACAATTTGTGTACCTTCTTTTCAGCATAACTTCCATATTCGGCAGAGAAAAGACCATCTTAGTTCCAACGATTGCAAATTGATAAAGCTGTCGCATAAACTCAGTTGGATTATAAATATGCTCAAAGACGTGTGAGTGAACTAGGGTGTCATAACTATCTGAGAACGTAAAGCTATCATCAAAAAATCCTTTAATAAAACGAGCCCTACATCCGGGAGCGGGTGATGGATTTGGCTCCAATATTGTCCACGGTACGTCGTCTAGTTGACGGTATTCTATTTCCAATATGCCATGCGCGCCGCCAATTTCTAGTACTGCCCTTGGATTGGTTTTGCGAACAAAGCTAGCGAATTCCCTGTGATGCCTTTGCCATAAAGCGCCAACCGATCCTGCGCCATGCGATTCTGGGTATAGGACATTCAGTGGCAATAGTTTTTTAAGCTGAATAAATCCAGAATCCCGACTGATCCACCAAGACATATCCTCTCTTAAATCTCGATCGATTGGCTGGTCCGAGCAACCCATGAAAACAGGAAAATCAGGAAAGGTATATAGGTGCTCTAGGTCATCACGACCTGTCAGCACACACCGATTCCGCTCAATGAGTGTCATTTATTTCTCCAATTCTGAATTCAGAATCGACTTACCCAATGCGTAGAGCATCAGTGCATATGGATGATGATGCAATACGGCGATATTTAGATAAATCAGTGCAGTCAACACTGATACTTTCTTTCTATCGTAACCTTGACCAGTCAACCAAGACCTAAAGTGTTGTTCGCACTCTACCAAAATTTGTGTTCGATAGAAGTCATAGTTCAAAGATTCGGTATCATACCTTACGTTAAAAAAGTTCTTTGCAATTAGTTCATGGCTTATTATCAGCCCATGCTGTAATTTTGCAAGATCGTAATATATATCACCAATACTCAAATTCCCGCCAAAATCTTGACGCCAGTCTAAAAAGACGAATTTTTTTTCACGCTCACTCCAAATAATATTTTCAAAATGCAAGTCTCCGTGAAATCGTCCAGGCCGTCCATCTGCTATCCAATCCCAGTCAAGTGAGCCAAGAAGCACTTCGAGTTTCGGCATCCTCTTTCCATTTATACTTTGCGTTCCATCTTGCAAATCAAATTTTTTATAAAATAGAGAAATGCGCTCAAAAGTTTTATCCCTATAAAATTTCATGCAAGTCTGACGAAAGTCATGTCTTTTATCGTGCGTGAGTGTTTCCGCCTGCCAAAATTTACCGCAGTCATCTAGCAATTGATCGAAGAGCGGTATTGTTACTATTCTAGAGAGAACTTTTCCTTCCACTTTTCGATAACGGTACATGTTTTGAGTAGACGCTGTTACTTGAGGTACAAATGCCTCCAGTCGCTGCGCGCGATCAACACGGTTAGCGATAAAACTTCTATCATCGGAAAACTTAATTACCGACTCTCCAACAAACCAGATAGCTTCATTCGATTTTTCTAAGATCACTGGTTCAAATGGCTCTCGATACCGATTGCGTGTCGACGCGAGAGCGGCAAGGTTACCTATGTCATTCCATTTAAATAAATTAGCGCGAACGCCTCCCTTCAGGAGACTATGCATTCCGTGGGACTCACCATTGCTGATCGCCGCGAGATCGCCGCTTTCCATAGCTCTCCAGAAATCCTCGAAATTATAGATACCGGCAAGTCCAATATAAGCCTTATGACCACATCCAAGTCCGACTCCCTTTTCGAAAAGGCCATGAACTAGCCCGGATTCTACGGTAAGCGTTCGATATTCTTTTAAGTCGAGAACATCGGCGCAACCCATCCAGTCACAATCTGGCGCGGGGATAGAATCTTCGACCAGCGTATCGCACGAATTAAAGACAAAGGGTTGCTGAAGATAGTTTTTGCAAGCTTGCAAAGTCAGTCCAAGACCTGACTGCGGCCCTTCAAACGGTGAAATATTAACAAAGTAAAACACTCGCTCCGGATAGGCCAGAGTCAGGAACTCACGAACTAGCTGCCCTTTAAATCCCAAAGCAATAACGAATTCCACATCGTTAGGAAACCGCTCTATTATGTGGGATAGTGCCGGCCGGTTCGCTATACTTACTAGAGACTTATTAATATAATGCGTCAAATCTCCAAGCCGTGACCCTATTCCAGCACAGGGTATAAAAACTCTGTATGTCATCGCGCAGCGCGCTGGTAGTCATCCGCCAATCGGACAACATCCTCCAATTCCGGGGTTGAAGCCTCCAAATAGATCGCGTCTTCGATGCCCTCCATACGATGAATAATCCACGGCGGGATCGTGATTGAATCACCCGCACGAAAGACGCCACAACTCAGTGAATCGATAGAATTTCCTCTACTTATCTTCAGTACCCCAGAGAGCACATAAATCGTTTCGTGTTTTAGTCTATGGTACTGCAAGCTGCAACGATGACCCGCGAGCATTGTCAGCCTCTTTACCACGTACTTATTGTTTATCTCTATCAACTCTTCTGAACCCCAAGGCTTTTCTATAACGGTCATTTTTTCCATGTTGATCATAACTATAATTTAAAATCGAGATATTCAGGATGAAAATCAAAGAATTGGTCGTAAAACAACTTTACGTAGCGCTGCATAGACCAGTGGCTATTAAAACCATATTTTTTTCGCATCCACTTCCGCCCCTCAGCGATATAAAGATTGAGGTTCTGACTATAGTTATCCGTTTTAATCTGATCAGCGTAGTCAAGCAGATATGATTCATTTTCTGTAGCCCATACTTGGCTAGTGATTGCAGCTGACCAATCATTAGCATACGCTTTTGCGATTAGCTCGTGTTCACAACCGTAGCCGCGAAAGTTTTCTCCATCGAAGAGAAAATTCATAATTGTCGGATTTTCTTCTACGCAGATTGATTCAATAAAATCTCTCCTGAGCAAATATGCATTATTATGAATGAACCAAAAGTATTTAGTCTTTTGCTTCTCGAGAAGAAATCGCTCTCCCCATCGCTCAGAGCACGGCGACAAAACGCCGACGCGCGGATGATTTTTCATTATTTCGATCAGTGGCAATAGAGTCTGTGTGGACTTTAATTCCGTATCATTTGTTAGCAGGAAAAAAGCATCGTATTGGTAAAATTTATTTTCAGCAAGTAACTGGATTAACCCATAGTTCATGCCTCTTCCGTATCGTAGACCGTTTATTATGACGTCTTCGGAGTTAGCGTGCCAGGTTACATAGCGACTCTGTTGATCGACATCTGACCCTGCTTCAACAACATAGATATCCGTCTCCTCACCGTCATACTTGACTAGGTGCTCATAGAGACGATTAGTAACAGCGGGTAAGTTTCTATTCAATATGATTGTTGCGACTTTTTTCATATTCCCCTCGTCAACCGGAGGTTGAACAAGTATCTATATATACTCTTTTTCACTTCTTGCTTCAGATACTCTTCAAGATGTGTACCACTACTCTCGAGCTTCTTACTCGCTTCTTCTTTCAGTGCCTTAACTTCGGGGTTTGAAAAAACATAATGCCCCGCGATTATAGATCGATCTCTATCACTTGCCTTAGTATCCTCGAGCATCCACTTAGTCCACTTCCTCGAGTTGTATGCAATTTCTAAAAATTTCCCCGCCAGATTAGTCATCTTATTAGCTTCGAGAACATTCAATAAGGCTTTAGTTTCTGCAACACCAAACTCGGGGGCGACGTTAACTGCGTGAATTCCCAAACGCGGGTGCCACTGGAGACTTTCGTCAGAAAGATAATCACCATTATGCTCCTTCATGAAAACTCCGTGTTTGTTACATATCTCGATCATTTTTGGTAACTGGATTTCAGCAGGTATCTCATTAGCCACACGAACGGGAGAATCGAAAGACCCGACATTACGCATTTCCATAACTCGCGTTCCGCACTGCACGACTACAAATGTTGGCCGAGGAATCTTATTACGGTCGCAAAACTTGTGAGTTGCACTGAGAACATAATCCAATTCTTCTTGCGTATTAGTAGTTCCGCTTTGTTCTTCTGTCCCGATCTCAAATAGTATTTCCTGATTTAGGTTTTGCGCCTTTGTCCAACAGAAATCATATAGATCAAAAACACGATCTAAAATTTCGTCCACGCCCGGCGTTCCATGAATGTCAACACTCGGATCAATATGCAAGACCTGAAATCCAGATGAAATATCTTCAGAAAAGGACGATTTCGCAGAGTCCATTGCGCGTCGCAAACCTAGATTATTCATTTTTTCATGGTCACTCTGCCATGGGCCTCCGTGATCCCGCGCAAGAAGAATTTTTCCTTTCTTATCTTTCTCAGTCACATAGCGGGCAAAGTCCCTAGTACTCCAGTTATTAACATAACCGCCGTTAAATTGCTCTGAATCAATTTGCCGCCGGCTCGCAATCATTAAAATCGGAACCTCATGTTCGTTCGAAAGTTCAATAGTTGCGTCGACGCAGTTCACGCTCATTGGACCAACACCTAGCAAAGTACAACGGCGCTTCTGTATAAAATGCATTAATCGTTGATGGATCATACTTTCCACTTGCCTGACATTACTAATTGATTATTTGGTAGGGTGCGAGGATCATAAGGAGAAAAGAATCGCTCGAGTATATGTAGACATGCTTCTGCTACCGCACGGTCGCCACCTGATCTTTCAGTAACAAATGACGCATAGGTCTTAGCGTTCTTATCTGCGTTTGAAGGGGCTATACTGTATCCAACCTTTTGCATTACATAATGATCAAAGATGCCGTCGCCCATATATATGACGCTCTCCAGAGGATATCTTTCAGCAATCCAATTTACTCTTCGTATGGTGCTTACAATCTCGAGCTTAAAGCCCATGTCATCAACGATACGTCGTTTACTAATGGGAAACCCAGTCTCGTCACCAGTCACAAATCTTATCTCGATTTGACCCCTCAACAATGACAGACCGTCGTTATCGTCTGGACCAAAGGCCTTCATAAACTTACCCTCTGCGGTATATATAAAGTGGCCCGTGGTCATAACACCATCAACATCTAATATAAAAACCTCCGGTTTTTTTTCCCGCATAGTATATTTTTTACACTAGTTTTCAGGTCGGCAATTACATTTAAAAGTACCCAAGATTCTACTACCAAAATTTCTCAGCGTGCCGTTTGATTCTAAAGTTATCATTTCGCGCCATATTACTAAACTTTGATTTAGGCGATCCAACTGAAGCCTTACCTTAACCAGAGGTAGAATTACCATCATTCATAACAGTCAATCGATCTAAGGTCTGCTTAATAAGATGAAGATCCGCAACATAATTGCTGAAAGAGCCATAAAACCAACCGTCCATCGCGGTGAACTGTACGCAACGTATACGGGTAAATACGAGATTCCCGAATGCTACGACTCGAGTGATAGAGGGACGCCAGGAATCCTCGCCACAGATGGCAATCACTTGAGTTCCTGGTTTGCAAAAAACTATATTTTCAAGTCCTCCGCCAAGTGTCCCCATAACGACGCTTGCATTGTAAAAAATAGCAACTTCTTGCTCGCCAGACAGTGTTGATGGATCGATTACTATGAATCCGTATTGCTCGGCCAGTTTACATAGCTCTGATTCGTTAAGACAAACCGAGTGGGAAGAGCCTCTATCCCGCATCACATAAATTTTACTATGTACTTCAAAGTCGTTAGAGACCGAAAGTCCGATGCGTCGCGTGAAGTTTAAGGCTCTTGTACCTGCTGATTGCCAATTCATAAGTTCTTGGTTATAACAAAACATTTGATTGTCAGGTCCATAACGTTCTTTAAAGAGCGAATATTCACAACATATTTGATAAGGGATAGCTAGTATGAAATTTTCGTATTTTTGTAATGGGCCTTCGGCTTGAACAAACTCCGTCGGCAGTTGCGCGGCCCGAATTATATCTTTCTGATATACCTTTAGGTCAGCAACTACCATCTTTGGAAAAAATTCAAGATGACTCCAGATGGAAAGAGGAAGTAGCTCTTCGAAAAGCCAGTGGCCATGAACTCCGCCGAATATTGCCGATGCTTGACCGGCAACTCCTGAATTTACGACCGCGTCACAATCTCCCTGAAGCAAGCAGAGCGCATCGCGTATGGCAGGATGTGCGAATAACCTTCGTTCAATAGTTTCCTGGTCTGACCCATAGTAGTCGATGAGACTGCTGACTCGCCATTTTGGGAACGGAAGAATTAGTTCACCAGTACGCGTCAGCAGAAAGAGATTGTGCCAACAAAAAACATCTTTAACACTCAGTAATGCCCAGCCATTGGCGTGCACATAGCTAGCACGCTGATCAATAAAATCCGGGTTATTCCAAAAATGTGGTGAACCAAACTCCGAGAATAATGGCAAACGAACCCGTTCAGGCTTGATGCAGGGATAAATCGCTGGCCTGTTGCTTGCAAGCAATTCGTTCAGATTGGACACATGAGAGAGGTCCTTCGGAAATAAGATACGCGTCATACGAAGAGGCTGACTAACATATTATATTTTTCAAACCATGATTTATGTCATCGCGTACAGAAGTCGGAAAGAAATTTGCTTGAAAAAGTGCTAGTCCATAATTTTCGGCTGATCCGGCATCTCCATGTTCAAATGTTTTTACCACACAAGTTTGCCACAATTTGAGCTTACCAATTGATGCTACACATTCGTCGACAACCTGCCGATTGTCGTAAATCATCAACGTACAGCATGAAGATAGCAAGGGGAAGTACTTCTCTAATATCAACATGCATCTGCCTGAATTACCTATCATATAAAACACAAGGAATCCTATCGGTAGCGCATCGATTGCCTGCGCATTTTCTCGGGAACCTTTTCTTTGATAAACTATCGCATGGTTCAGATCACTTTCTATTATCGGCTTCCAAATTAATAATTGACGTCGATTGCATTCCTCACTCTCCATGAAGGTCAATAAATCAAGAGCTAATTTATAATCCACAGACCCGACATTAGCTTCGTTTAAAAACAAGGGGGTCATAACAAGAGGAACATACGGAATTAACTTTGCTGATCTAAGTAGCGAGGTTGTTAGATTGTTACAAATTAGGTGAGCTGAATCATTACTCGATAGCATTGTCTTGCTAGATCCGCGCGACATAAGTTGATTCGCTGCGAAACAAAATATCAATGAGAAAGCGTAATCCACTCTATCTGAGTCGCAAAAACTCTGGTCTTCTATTAATTTTCTTAAAAAGAATGCCTCTATGGCTCGATATCGGGTGTATGTTTTATATATCTCATCCGGCAAATTGCCAGGAATATTAGCGACTCCGTATGATCGCATAATATTCATTTTATCCTCCATCAGCCGAGAATCTTGACGGCGAAGAAAATACAAAGAACAAAAAAATTCTAGGACGTCCATGGTAATCATGCCCTCTTTAGTTGGGATCAGAAGTAGTGTTTATGCGGCCATGGCCAGTCGCTGTTTCGTTGTAAAGCCGCATAAGGCAGTGTTTGGACGATCGTGATTGTAGTACTGAATTGACTCCACTTGACCTCCTCCCGCGAACTGGACACACCAGACCTAGATAATCCGGCTGGGTCACGAGGACTACAGTTTGCTAACTATGCGATAGAATCGGTAGTGTAGAGACTTACGCAATTCTGGCAAAATACGTTTTCTTGTCCGGAGAAAATAATCCGCGCTTTCTGGAATAACTAATTATGAGTCGAGCTTTTATTCATTCAATCGCTGATGTGCAGACAAATGAGGTGGGCGAAGGTACCCGTATTTGGCAATACGCAGTCATTCTACCGGGTGCAAAGATAGGCAGAAACTGCAACATATGTTCGCATTGCTTTATCGAAAATCAAGTAGTTATCGGAGATAACGTAACAATTAAAAACGGTGTTTATTTGTTCGACGGTACCGTCATAGAAGATAATGTTTTCATTGGTCACAATGTAGTTTTTACGAATGACCGATACCCAAAATCAAAGCACAAACTTAGTTTTTACCCAACAATCACGCTCAAGAATGGGGCATCTGTTGGAGCAGGCTCAATTTTGCTCCCTGGGGTGACAGTAGGAGAGAACTCTATAATCGGTGCGGGAACTCTGGTTACTAAAGACGTGCGATCTAATACTATAGTCAAAAACAGTCGTAAATTATCGGAGTTTCAATATAATAAAAATTTTTAAATAAATATCCTTAACATGCGCTGTCTTCAAATTAAGAATTCAGGACCATTTATTGTTGATGATGCGTGTCTGGTATCAGGGTCATCCTTTGTTTATGATGCCGCCCTAAGTAGTTTTTACAACATTTATCCGTTTGATCCGAATACTGAATATTTCGATGATGAAATATCTCGAACACTTCGGAGAAACGTACAGCTAGGAACCGGCCGTATAGATTTCGAATTTTGCTCACCACCCAAAATCATCGCTCATATTCAGGGGCTTTGCATACCTCTGTGCCTACTTCACACAAGCAATTATTTTCATTTTTTGATTCAAGCCCTACCTACTCTTGCGATGATGAAGTCAAGCGGACTTTTGCCTAGTGATGCGATCATCGTTACGGGACCATTAAAGAGCAGCATGCGCTCTGCGCTTGAGATTTTGCTAGAAGATAAGTCTTTACAAACTATTGAACTAAAAAAAATGAATGCTGTTAAGTGTGAGAAAGTATTGCTCACGCAAGAGTCATATTTCGCCCATGAATTGCAATCTGGGCTTCCTCCAACTGGGCACTATATACCTAATAATATTCTCTTATTGAGAAGTCTCCTATTAAATAATCAGGATTGCAAACGTCTACCGCGGGGGAATTTTAATAAAATTTTCGTTTATAGAAAATCACTTTGGCGGAATATAGTAAATATTGATGAAATAGCGGACATAGCGCGTGATTTTAAGTTCACAATTATCCAACCTGAAAATTTTTCTTTTGAAGAGCAAATGGCAATTTTTAGTAATTCGTCCACCATCGTTGGGCCAACGGGTGCATGGATGGCGAATTTAATTTTTGCCGAGCGCGATACAAGAGTGATGATTTTATATCCAGACACGATGCAAACTAACGATTTTTGGTCTGAATTTGCTTCTTTATTAAATTTGCGTTTGAGAAATCATTACTTTAGTACCAAGGTACCCCAGAATACTGCTATTAGAGATTTTCAGCCAATGCATTCAGACTTCTACGTTTCGGCTGACTCCTTCGTGAATATGTTAACGGCCGCTTGACAACTCGATATTCGTGTAGTTTCCCCCTAAATTAAGACACTGGGGGTGCGGAATTTTCTGTTGTTTGGCAGTATTTGACGACAGGAGGTTTTGTATGAAGAAGGCGCGGTTTACGGAGAGCCAGATTGTGGCGATTCTCAAAGAGGCGGATGCCGGGTTGCCGGTGG
>JACCDP010003842.1_pt1 | contig 10149 bp, 3 predicted proteins | sample 7445841 | NCBI WGS metagenome assembly JACCDP01 (sample SAMN15323441, study PRJNA562643) | freshwater metagenome | isolation source: river surface water | place: USA:Blue River Watershed | collected 2017-08-17
GAAACTGCCGCGCGCGCGACTCGGGCCTTCGGCCCTCGCCGAGGTTTCGAATAGGTTGCCGCATCTCCCGCCAGTCGCCATACTTGAAGAATGGCAACTGCGCGCCATCTTTATACTATTTGAAACTGCCGCGCGCGAGACTCGGGCCTTCGGCCCTCGCCGAGGTTTCAAATAGGTTGCCGCATCTTCCACCAGGTGTCATAAATGGCAACTGTGTATCAGCAAATACTGCCGCGCTCGCGAAGATTCAAACTCCTACTGTCGTCTCATTCCGTGTTTGTATTCTCCCGCCAATGAGAAGAACAGTCCGAGGCAGAGCAAAACTCGCTTGGTGTTCTCCCCAGAGGGCGGAGAGACCTCATCACGCCTATACGTCATCTCTTTTAAGGCTCCAAGAAGTTAACTCTCTTGACCTTCTCTTTGGTGACTAGGCTCAAGCTTTCGCCGTGCGACGCCACGCCGCTGCGCAATCGCCAGCGGTACTGGCTACAGCTAGTCCGAGCGCCCCGCGCCGGACCCGGAGAATTCATCATCTTCGACAAGCTGTACCGCGAGATTCAAACCGAATCTAATCACCCGGAGCCGCACCTGTTCACCTTGACGTTCAACCAAGTGAACGATCAGGTGCAACACGTCAAGAAATACGTGCCGATCGAGCTCTCTCCCAGAGAAATCGCGCGCATCGACGACTACCGGTTCGCCACCTGGTCGCCCATCATCACCCAGGATGACAGAACGGTTCACGTTCTGCGCCTGACGGACGACCGCTTCTGGCAGTCGCTCCCAACGCTCGTGATTTCCAACCCACCGCACCTCCCGGCTTCAACCGGGGGAGGCTGGGACTTGGAAGTGTTGCGCCAGCCCATGGGCGGCGCATCGTCATCTATCTGGTCGGCTCCACCGGATCCAGCCACCGTTCCAGCGACGATCCGTCCGCCGTCTCCACCGCCAGGAACCGAGCCTCGCGCTCAGACGCGCCGCTGCCTACTGGCAGAATTTTCCAACGCGGCAACAACGCAAAGGACCGCGCCGTACGTGCCGCCTTGCTCGAAAGGGCTCGCCATGTACCATGTAAAAATCCAGTCAGCTCGATTAGTCGCGGACGCGGATCTCTGCGTCATCCTCCGCCGCGCAACGGCGCCGTTTAATTACGGCAACATCTACGCCAAGCGCCGCGGAAACATCCAACACGAATACTACGTATTCCATGAAGGACCGCCCATTGAAGGAGAAAGCCTCGCCGTCCTTTTCGGACGAGTGCAGGCAAACTTCCGCCGGATCCCGTCGGTCTCGACGCCAGCGACGCGCCAACTCTACAAAATGCTGAATAGAGACAAAAGTGAGGGGGTTTGGATTACCATATCCGGCCCACCCAATAACTTTTCGCTCTTTCGCCCCATCATCGAGGAACGCCTCCACGAACGAGCCCGCTTGAGCGTGGGTGGACACCCGCGCGACCGCCTCAACGCCACTGTCTAATACGTGTAAAAAAACCTGCTCAAAATTTTATTCGCTTTTGTTTGCTACAAATCAATAAAAAGGTTTTTTCTCACCATCGCCCACTGTATTTGTGTACTTTCTCGATTCGGCTCGCAAACCGGATCGGTAAATCATCAAAGCCTGTCGCCGCATCCACAAGGCGACAGCGCTTCACCTGTAATCAACTCATCAAAAGCGGCTCCCGCTCGGGAAGACGGAGCTTCGCCCCGGAGAGCCTCTGTGCGTCCGCGGGGCTGTCGGTTCCTACCCGCCGCCATGGAGGAGGCGCACTTTAATAAGGCCCAATTCCGGAAGCACAGGGGAAGTCTCGATGCTTAAGCGTGCGGCTTGGCTGTCTTGGATGGAGTTCTCTCCTCCTCGCGCCCTGGATGTTTAGCTTCAGCAAAGAAAGCTCACCGGTACGGTGGTGACGCTTTCTCCACGCCTGGATTCAATTAAGATTCATCACAAGGAGCAGTCTCATCAGTTCCGGTTCCGGCCAGCTCTACATTCAACAAGCGGTCATCAAAGAGAGGCGTCTCGGACCGGGTGTGTCGCGCGCGACCGAGAGGTTCTTCCGGCCTACGTGTGGGTTTAACGCCCCGTGCCCCGCCTTCTTCTGCGTGGCAGGAGGACATGATAACCAGCTGTTGAGCTGGGGTTCGACCCCCTCCAGTGTTGCGGGGAGAGGCGGAGCCAGCGGCCACGGTCGTCAACTGCGGGAGCCGCGCGCGCTCGTCTAGATGTTCCCTTCTAAGCCATCACACATGGTTAAACACGGACACCTTTTTTGCTCCTTCGCTCTTCTTCAGGCAAGCCAGAGACCAAGTGTAATCTCTTTAAAGTTAAAAAAACCTAACCTAACCTAACCTAACCTACCCAATTGATGAGTGGCCGTATGATGCGGAGACCATTGGTTGTGAGCTGCGTTGCGCGTGGATGCCTCCGGAGACGCCGGCTTTGTGGATTCCATCGGGTGCGGCGGCCATAGTTCTTCCCCCCTGGGAAGAGACATGTACTCTTCGGGTGGCGCCTACTGTCCTTCTTCGGACGCAGCGGTGGACGCTGCCTGACGGCGTCTCCGGAGTCGATGCTAATGTGGGTTGTGAAGCGCGGGGCGCCTTATGAATTGATGAGTGGCCGTATGAAGCGGAGACCATTGGTTGTGAGCTGCGTTGCGCGTGGATGCCTCCAGAGGCGTCGGCTTTGTGGATTCCGTTGGGTACGGCGGCTTCGCCCCTGCCCCGAGAGGGCCACTTGCTTCAAGTTTTAATATACGATTAAGGTAAAAATATTCTTTTCACTGTCTTCCGGAAACACAACTTGTTTGGTTTCGATAACCAGCTCCGTATCGTTTTTCATTGGTCACGGAGGTGGCACGAACTGGACTGGATCGTTACCCAAGAATGGAGGAATGATTTTCCATCCATTTGGTAGGGCCACGTTGTGGTTCATACAGTAGTTGGTACGCCTTTCCTTGTTTTCGTTGCCTCCAGAAGCCGATGACGACGACCGTTAAGACGAAATATTCCCTTCCCCACCGCGCTTTCTTTCTTCTCTCTCTCTTACAACGACCGCCCAGCATCAACCCCTCTTAAGTGTGTGATGAAAAGCCGGTTACGACCTCCGTCGCTTTGTCGGTACTTTCTCCAAACTTAAATTGTTGTTTTTCTAAGAACACAGTAATTCTGCCAAACGCCCTCTATTGCACGAACCTGAGACTACAAAGGCAACAGACAGAACTTAGAACCCGAAGCGGAACACCAGACAAAGGGTCCAAACTCAGCCACGGAGACTTTAAACCCTCCAACACCACGGAGACTTCAAACCCTCCAACACTGAGTACAGGATCGACCATCCATCGGATCCCAAACACGAGATAACGGTCCTGGGATTCCGAGTCACACCCTCTACGGAAGAAAAGCGACGGCCGGTTACGACCACCGTCGCTTTGTCGGTCTATAACCGACACCTCAGACGTGGAAGTCGATGCCCACTAAAGACTTCAAAACCTGGAACCTAGACCTGAAACACCGGACTTGAAACCCTAAACAACACCTACCTACAAATCAAGCGACGGCCGGTTACGACCACCGTCGCTCTGCCGGTACTTTCCTTAAAGCTAACGTTTGATCTTCCCTCGAACTGTAAACTGCCCAGCCACCAATCCACCATTTAGCAGATGCCAGACTGGAGAACAGTGGAAGCAGTGGCGGAAAGGAACGGCACTAGAATAGTCCTGCGGTACGTCAACGCCAACAAAACCAGAGAGTCCATCTACTTCTACCACACGGACGCCGAAAACCCAACGGACCCCGAGGCAGCGAAGGCTTTCAAGTCTATCACCACAGACTCTGGAGAAGCAAGATTCCAACGACTTTGGTGCACAAACTCGCGTGTATACAACCACATCCTCACCAAACCGTGGGGATCGTTCAAACCACGAGAAAAAGACGACACCTGGATTGAATACCAATACTTGGAAGAAAACTGGTGGGTAGACTTGAAAGACGTAGCTAAACCAAGAAAAGGACCAATTGACGAGGGGGCACTGGACAAGGACCTACAAGCACTCTGGAAAGGGAGAGAACCGATACTTCCACCGAACAAACTAGCTACACAGATCGTGGTCAGAGGGATCTCCAAGACACCTGAAGACTACCAGGCACTAGAAGCAAACGAAACGTCGTCTCCCGAGAAGACCGACTCCCCAATCCTCGACGGGGAAGGCGCAATCGTCGCATCACAGAAGAGACTGGCTCAACACAGAAAGGAAATACCCAGCCTCACAAGACCTACATCCTTCGTCCTCAACCTACCGGGCGGTTCATCAAGAAAAGCTTTCCAGATTGACATATCGCCGATCCTAGACGGATTCCCGGACAACAAAGAGGACAACCACACAAGCACTCGAGTTCAAAGTCCAATCCCGGGCAGACTTCAAAACCTGTTCACCGGATCCCTCCAACCATCCAGATTTCAAAGTCTATTCGCCAACAACTCGGGAGCCCCTTGCCAGAGCGGAACTAAACAGAAACGAGCGGGGACCACCACATCCATCAAAATGGCAACCCCCTTCCTTCAGATGCTGGGCGCAAGAAACTACGACCCGGACAGCTCCCAACACCCAGTAAAAACTCGTCAAGAAACGAAGGTAACAAGCGATGAGGAAGAAACCAGACTAGACTTTGAAGCCTTACAGGAAAGACGAGTCATGAAGCTGGGCAAGATCGATGGACTACTGACAAGCCTGGAAAACACGGTCGTCCGCTACCTCAACAGACTGGACGACGGAGTCCCCCCCATCGCGCTGCTGGGACACACGATCCAGACTCCAGACCCCGAAGTTATCCTCGACGACGCCCTACTGGCCGAACTCAACGCCATCGCATACCGGGCATCCACACAATGCAGTAAACTAGTAATGAACGCAATGATTAATCAAGTCTCTGAACTCCAGAACGAAAAGGACAAGCTGTTGGAAGACTGGAACCCCTCGACAGAGGAGACAGCAGCGGCGGCCAAGATAGCTGAATCAAGAACCAAGAAACAGTCAGCTTACAGGTGCCCGACTAAGAGCGGAGAAAAACTTGACTGCTGGATCAAAGGGGACCTCTGCTTCAAACCAAACCCAGAGACGGCCAGGGTCAACAACACGAACGCAACACCACCGAAGACTTTAAAATCGGGGATGAAAACCTCGAAGTCTGGACCAAGGACTACACTCGACGAAGAGAGAAAACCCGGACGGAATAGGAGGAACTCCGAAGGGGATGGGGCCGAAGACCTATATCCGGGAGGGGCACCTAGCCCTGGCCGTGGTCGGAGGCACCACTCCCCCCAAGGACGACCAACTAGACACCGACAGGGGACAACATACCACCAACAGCGGTCTAAATCCAGCCATAGACCCAGACTCACTAGCCCAAACCGAAACGGACTTCGAAGTCTGAGCAGGGATGGAAGAGACTTCAAAAGCTCGAAAACAGTGGAGTTTAAACCCTACCGGGAAGGAAGCTCCGGACCCTCTAACCGGAAACTCGACGGAAGAACTAGAGGATACAAACCTAAATATTACGAGCCTTATGATTCTGATTCTGATTCAAAAAATTAGGTACTTCGGGATGGAGGAGAGGAAGCCAAAGGACGTGGCGGCGGCGACTACTCAGATGGAGAAAAAAAGAAAGAGAACTGGAAGCTGCCTTGAGGCAGTTCGTTAACAACGACGCCGGCGTCCTACTCCAACGAGAACATAAAGAAGCGCTGACTAAAGGCCTCTCCTTCATTCCGACCAGACCACCCGACTTTAAAGACGTGGAGAGGATCGAACTGGACCTGAAGAAACTAATCAGGAATTTAAACTTACGTATTCACTGGGGAATCCACCAAGCAACAGCCACGAAAAGCTATGTCAGTAAAGTCACAAAGTCTGATTGGAACCCCCCTGAATATATTAAATATACATCAACCTTGCAAAACTACATCAAATCTCTTACTAGTTTACTTCCGAAAAAAACTAAGAAAACAGCCGACCAGGGGATCCTCAAAACTAACCAAGACCTTGAAGTCATCCAGGAAGACTTTGAAGTCTCGCAAAATCAAGACTTCAAAGGACCCAGGAATCACGAAACGACCACTCAAAACCAAAACACCCCCATCACACCCAAACCAGACTTTGAACACTACAGAGGATCAAACCTCAACCAAAGAGCCTTTAAAGCCTGGAACGAGCTGAAAAAGAATAAGCTGTTCTACATCCTGAAGGCGGACAAAGGAGGCAAAACCGTCCTCTGGAGCAGAGAGAATTACAAAAAAGAAGCCTTAAGACAACTCGAGGACTCCAAAGTCTACAGGGAGCTGAAGAAGGAAGAGGCGGAGCAAGCATACCAGGATTTGCTGATCGAAAAACTCAAAGTGATTGAAGCTCTCAAAAAGGCGAACAACATTACGGCCGCCGAGAGTACCAGGCTGAAGGAAGAAACATTCAAGATGCCCTCAATCTACTTCCTTCCGAAAATCCATAAAGACAAGAGAGAGGACACCAACACCTACGCAGGCCGCCCGATCATCGCAGCAGTGGGCGGAATCCTGAAAAGCCTCGACGAATACCTGGCCCACCTGACGGCGCCGTTGCTCAAACTCATCCCGGGCTCCCTGATGGACACGAGAGACCTCATAAACAATCTGGAAGGACTTCAAAGTCTCCCCAAAGACTTTACACTCTTCTCTGCCGACGTGGAATCCCTATATCCAAGTATCCCCTGGAAGGAAGGGATAGCTTCGGCCACACGCTTCTACGCCTCAAAGTACTACGCCCTCCAGAAGACAGCAAAGAAGGAGGGACTCCTCCCCCCACCAAAACCAACGATCTTCAAGTGGATCCTCACACTGGTGCTGGAAAGAAACTTCTTCAACTTCCAAAATGAGAGATGGTTCCACCAACAGAGCGGCACAGCAATGGGTTGTTCCATATCCGTTTACTTTGCTAATACTTTCATGTACTTTAGGACGAAAAAGCTCCTGGACCATCCCCCGAAATTTCTACTCTACCTCGGCAGATATATTGATGATCTTATTGGAATATTCGCCGGACCAAAGGAGGAGATCCAGGGGATCTTCAGCGAAGTAGTGGACGATAACCTACGACTCACCTTCGTCATCGGCGGAAGCTCCCTCGAAGCCCTAGACCTCCTAATCCGGATAGCAGAGCCGGAGAACCAGCCTTCAAAGTCCGGAGAACACACTTCGAAGAACGGTGCCCCAACTTTAAAGGATGGCGACCAGACTCCAAAGTATGGGAAACTCGAACTCTCCCTGTACCGGAAGCCAACTGATGGCCATCAGTTCGTCCACCGCAAATCGGCACATCCGGATAACCTGCTACGCAGCCTGCCCTACTCCCAACTACTAAGGATCAAAAGGAATTGCACTAACCAGAGCGACTACACAAAGGAAGCAAGCCAATTACTCAAGCGCTTCCGAACAAGAGGATACTCACAAGAGGAACTACTGGCGTCGTTTGACAAATGTGACCGTTGTACGAGAAAAAGTTTACTAGGACCGACCGAGAAAAAGACTTTAAAATCGGACCGTCTGACGTTCGTAACAACATACTCACCATACTTCAAAGACGCCACCCGGAAACTCGTATCCACCTTCTACGATTCCATATTTGAACTTCCTGAAGTAGTTGAACGATTACCTTATCTAAATCCTCCTCTTCCTAGAACTAAACCGCGAATAGCATACAAGAACGGGAGGAAACTTGGAGAGGGACTAGGTGCTGCCTACAAGAAGGGAGACAAACCTGAGGCTGCCGACGAAGAGGGTGACGAACGACCTCCCAAGCCAGGGAGAGCCCTCCACACTGCCACCAACTGGAGCCTGCTGCTAGGCGGAGCCGGAACTTACCCAAGAACTTCCACACCTATCCAAATGCAACTCACCTCGACTCCCCTACACCTTAACCAAAGTGGTCCCGACTAGACTTGGAAGTCGACCCGACGGCCTTTAAAGTCGACCCCCATCAACCTACACGGAATCAAAAAATATACTATACCCAACCTGACCTACCCTAACCTGACCCAAAGCCATTAGCGAAGGCCCTAAGCCTGCGGCGCCAAGACCTAAGCCTGCGGCGCCAAGACCGGGACACCGACATACTTCAAAGTCGACTAGGAATACTTTGAAGCCCCGACCATCAGAATACAGAGCACCGGAAAAGAGGACTTCAAAGTCTAACGCTCACCTGTCGGGACCTACCTTAGACGTAATAGTCTAGCCAGGAAGGTCCCCAGGAACCCGAGCCAGACCGAAGAAAAACACCGGGAACGGAGCAACACCCAACACCCGCGGTGGTAGAGTTACGACTCCCACCGCGTTCACGGTACTTCCTGAAAACCCCTCTTTTCCTGATAAAAACGGAATCCGCTGGCGGCCGCTCTTTTTGCTTTGTTTACTTCCATCTAGAGACTTTGAAAACACAGCCGGAGACTTTGAAACCGTAAGGTGGACACTTCAAACACGGGACCTGGAGACTTTACACTATCATTAACAAGATAAGAGAAATTCAAACCGGAACTTACCTTGGAGGGATACAGGAACCCGGATCAGCCAGAAGAACGTCCACAACAGATCAACACCAGGCAAAAGCGGTGGTAGAGTTGCGACTCCCACCGCTCGGACGGTACTTCCTATAAAAAAAGTTATAAATTATTAAAAAAGAATTGGAATCTGCCCTCGCCCTCTGGGCCTCTTCTCCTCCTCCAGTTAAAACCCACCACGGAAAACTTCAAAGTCACACGGACCCAGGGACTTCAAAGTCTAGCACCAGAGACTTCAAACCCTCGAACAACTAGCAAGACTTTAAACTCCCCAACAACAACTAGATGGCAACACTGCAAACAACTGGCCACGCCCCCTTACGCAATCCAACTTACCTGTCCCGAACTTGCAACACAGCACACCTGCAAGACACGCCCCCCACAAAAACCTATATAAGCACCCGACTGAGAATCCCTAGACACAGTCACGTCACGTCTTTGAGGGTCTCCATACCCGAAGTACACCGTGTTTAACGTGTTTTTTTAATTGTGTCTAAATTGTGTCTCCCCGTTCATCAGAAAGCAATAAAGAAGTACTAATTGCTTCAGATTTTTGTTTAGTCTTCAATTTTCTGCACAGATTTTGAGGCTCTGCCAACAGGGAGTGTAGACGCGAGCGGCTGGATCTTAATCCATAAATTCTGACGACTTCTCATCTACCCCAGCCGCCATCGTTTCCCATCCTTTTTCACGCGGTCTCCACGTGAGGACCACGCCAGGGAAAGTGACACCTCTTCATACCCCGCTCAAGAAGTCGGAGCATCATTGCAGCACCTTCGAAGCCCCTAAAACTTCAAGCAACGCTGCAGCCCTCTTCACCCATCATCCATCATACTTCAAAAGCGGTGCTGAATCTCGAAAAGCACCGCTTTACCGGTATTCCAATTTTGCATACTCTGTTGTTTTCCTTAGAACACAGTAATTCTGCCAAACGCCCTCTGTTGGACGGATTCGAGACTACGAAGACAACAGAAGGACTTAGGACCTGAAGCGCCCTCTATTGTACGGATTCGAGACTACGAAGGCAGCAGAAGGGACTTAGGACCTGAAGCGCCCTCTGTTGTACGGATCCGAGACTACGAAAGCAACAGAAAGGACTTCGGACCTGAAGCGGAAAACCAGACACCAGACGACGACAAGGATCCAAACTCAGCCACAGAGACTTTAAACCCTCCAACACCACGGAGACTTCAAACCCTCCAACACTGAGTACAGGATCGACCACCCATCGGATCCCAAACACGAAATAACGGACCTGGAATCCTGAGACACACCTTCTACGGAAGAAAAGCGACGGCCGGTTACGACCACCGTCGCTTTGCCGGTACTTTCTTCTAACTTACATTGTTGTTATTCTAAGAACACAGTAATTCTGCCAAACGCCCTCTGTTGCACGCCCTCTGTTGCACGAACCGGAGACTACGAAGGCAACGGACAGAACTTAGAACCCGAAGCGGAATACCAGACAAAGGGTCCAAACTCAGCCACGGAGACTTTAAACCCTCCAACACCACGGAGACTTCAAACCCTCCAACACTGAGTACAGGATCGACCATCCATCGGATCC
>JACCDP010545163.1_pt1 | contig 10149 bp, 7 predicted proteins | sample 7445841 | NCBI WGS metagenome assembly JACCDP01 (sample SAMN15323441, study PRJNA562643) | freshwater metagenome | isolation source: river surface water | place: USA:Blue River Watershed | collected 2017-08-17
AGATCACAGGTGAGTAGCTTTGAAGAAATTGTGGCACTTATCGCACTCTATAGACCAGGTCCTATGGATTCAGGAATGCTCCAAGATTATTTAGATCGAAAAAGTGGTAAACAAAAAGTTACCTATCCTCATTCATCTTGTGAACCTATTTTAAAAGAAACCTATGGTGTCGCTGTATACCAAGAACAGGTCATGAGCATTTCCAGGATAGTAGGTGGATTTACAATGGGGGAATCAGATCAGCTTAGAAAAGCAATGGCTAAGAAAAAAGCTGATATGATGGATCCCTTGCGTAAAAAATTTATTGAAGGTGCTCTGAAGAATGGACATGAAGAAAAATGGGCAAAAGAATTATTTGATCTTCTGGAAAAATTTGGTGGTTATGGCTTTAATAAATCACACTCGGTAGCGTACGCTTTAATTACTTACCAAACTGCATATTTTAAGGCGAACTATCCTACGGAGTACATGACCGCACTCATGGTGAGTGTGATAGATGATACTTCAAAAATAGTTAAGTTTATTAACAATGCCAGAGAAATGGGTATCAAAATTTTAAACCCAGATGTAAAAGAATCCAATGCTTCATTTAGCATTCCAAGTTCAAAAACAATTCGATTTGGTATCTCAGCTCTAAAAGGTGTAGGGAACTTAGCAGCCAATGCAATCATAGATGGTAGGAAAAAGAAAAATGGTTTTAACACTCTAACAGATTTTTTAATCAATATAGACCCTCACTTTTTAAATAAAAAAGTTTTGGAAGCATTGATACAAGCTGGTGCACTAGATTCATTTGGTTTTACAAGAAAATGTCTTTTTGAGTCAATGGATAACCTAATTAACTTTTCTTCTAGAGAACGCACACGGGCATCAGAAGGGCAGGGGGATTTATTTTTAGGAACGGGTAATACAGATTATAACCAAATTCAATTACCCATTGATGCTGAAGAATGGTCTATTGATGAAAAACTGAGACGAGAAAAATTGATCGTTGGATTGTTCCTTTCTGGTCATCCCCTGGATAAATATGCAAAGAAATTAAAAACTCTCTCTAAACTCACAATTGACAAAGCAGATTCAATGTCATCGGGAATAAAAATTGAACTCTGTGGTCTGATTACCAAACCAGAGGTGAAGTTTACAAAGAAAAATGAAGAATTTGTAAATTTTAAATTAGAGGATTATACAGGCGAGATTGACTGTACAATATTTCCAAAATCATATTCTAAATACAAAGATCTTGTAAAAGAAGACCAAGCCGTCTTTATCAAAGGAGTGTTAGACAAGGTTGAGATTGGAGAGGCTGACTTAAGGGGTCAAATACTTGTAAATTCTATAGAAGTACTAGACGATGAAAATTTAGAGCGTAAATTAGAAAAATCATTGCATATAAAAATAAGTACAAGTGATTTTCAGGATCTTTCATTGATAAATAAATTGTATGGAATTTTAACATCTTTTAAAGGTTCATGCAATGTTTACTTCCATGTAATTTCTGGACCAGAATCTAAAAAAGTGATCAAAGCCCACAATCATTACAGTGTGGAGCTTACAAAAGAATTATTCCAAAAATTATCTGACACAATTGGATCTACTAATATATATTATACTGTGGGGGAAGAATTAAAAAAACTTGCAGGTTAAGTTTTATTTAATTCTATTTACATTAAAGGTAAAATATTTTATAGATTCATTTCCGTTAAAATCAGTTGCTTTCACCTGTATGTTGTTTTGACCAGATCTAAAGTTTATATCATCGATATAATAGTTTCCTCTGAAATACAATTCATCAAATTTTAAACCTGTTTCATTAGTCCAGTATTGTCCAATAAGAGAAATTGAATCAAATTTACTTTTTTTTACTATTTTATTGTTTACTAGAAATTCAACTATATGTACACCTCTTTTTTGGCCTGGCTTTTCTCCTGTATCATGGATGTTGACAGTTATTGGAAATGGTTTGGAGATATTTATATTTTCTCCATCATTTATATAAGTATAATTTTCTCCATTGGTAAGGATTAAACTACCTATAAAGGGAGGTTTAGAGTCTTCAATTCGCGATAGAACTGTGAGGGGATTGATAATTTTTTTTCCATTTTCGGTGGCAATAATAAAATGCAGGTGGGATCCGCTAGAGTGTCCCGTATTACCAGTTTTGCCTATGATTTCATTTCTTTTAACTTTTTGTCTATTTAAAAAACCATCTTCTCTTTCATCTTTTAAATGGTAGTAAGCAGATAAGGTTCCTTTTCCATGATTAATCCATATACAATTTCCACTTCCAAATTCCGCCTGGAATGGGTTATCTGATTTGTACCTAGAATAGACGATAGTTCCTTCGCCCATACTATAGACACTTTCACTGTCTGAAGAAATATCTACACCATTGTGAAAATGATCTCCTCTGGATTCACCAAACAAAGAGGTAATTCTTAGAGAAAGGGATTCCGTGTGAATTGGCCAATCCAAATTGATTTCTTTTGAAAGCAAATAACCACTGGATAGTATGGATAAAATAAAAATCCCTAGATAGTGTCCACGTAAGAGAAAGACCTTTAAAATTAGATTCATTGGGGAAAGACGACTCATCATAAGAAACATATTTTTAAAGTAGTGGTTATGTCAATTTATGAATTTATCATTTGTAGTATTTTTCAAATCTTGGAAGTTAGGATTCAATTACTATGAACTCCCTATGTCAAACTAACCAACATTCCTGTGGCGCATGTTGTGGAATTTTTAATCTAAATATTTCTAAACAGGAAGTTAACAATATCCTCCAAGAACGAACATCTGATTTTAAGCAAAATACTAATTATAATCTGAGATGGACACTGGCAGAATTCAGAAAAGTAAGGGAAGGAATAGAGAGAGAAATACAAAGGGTCGATGAAACAACCTATGTATGCCCATTTCTCGGATTTATTTCAGAAGGAAGAATTGGTTGTATGGTTCATCCCATCCTTACTGGCGATCCAAACAGCCAAAATGTTTCTTTTTATGGTGCAAGTATCTGCCAAGGGTATGATTGTAAGAACAAAGAAAATAAAAATTCCGAAATACTGATTCCATTTTTAGATACGGAGAGTATTGATTACCACACATATTCTAATTTAGTTTCCGATCATATCACAATGGGATTGATCACTGATTTTTTTGAAAGCCTTGGGTATGAATTTGGAGATATACTTAGGTTTCAAAAGGAATTATTTCTTAAATTAATTTATAGAAAATTTTCTATAGGATTTTATCTTCACCAAACTTCATTTGAATTTCCGGAAAGTATAGTAGGCAATCCTTTCGAAAAGGTTTGTATCCATTTGAATATCAAGGAAACTGATTATTTATATTTGGAAGTTTTAGAACTCTCTAAAAACCCCTTTCGGGGTTTTTAATTTTCTTTACAGTTATTTTTTTTCTTGTGGGAGTGCTGCTTCTGCTTTTGCTTTTACTTCATCAAAACGAGTTCTTGCATCGGTGAGTAATTTATCTATTTCTTTAAATGCTTCTTCAGTGTACTTTCTAATGCTAATGGATAACTCACTTTGGTCAGCTGCCCCTTTTTCAGATAGCTCTTTTAACTTTGATTCAATGTTTCCAAATATTTTTTCAGACTCATTTTTTACGCTCGTTGCAGCTCCAATCATAAAATTCAATGCATCTTTAATTTCTTTTTCCATACTATTCCCCTATATTAGTTTATAGGTAGAAAAAACTATTCTTGATAAAAAAAGTCAAGGAAGAATTTGTGAATTATTTTTTAACTGGCTCTTGTGGGGGAGTAGCTGGAGGATTTGGATCAGGGGCTTGTTTGATCTCAAAATTAGGAATGTGTTTTTTTAAGAAGGCATGGATTACTTTGAGCTCTTCTTCTGAGTTGGTGTAAAACTGACACCCAATTCTAAATTGTTTTTCTGTGGGTTTTATATTCCGAATGCTTGCCCTGCAAACAATTTTTTCTTCTGCAGAAGCACAAAGTTCAAAAATGATTATTCCCCCAATAGTAAATAGTTTTCCAAAATTTGCAAAATTAGTGTGGAATATACTAAATCCTTCCGACGTTATGTCAACTACAAAACTAGCTTCTTTGGATTCATTGATTATGGGGTTTGAAAAGATCTCTTTTTTAATCCCACTAGATATGGCAGTGACTATCTTTAGAAAACCATCATCCATAGGGTAATCATTCTGTGCTGATAAATAACCAAAAGTAAATATATTTCTAAATTTTAGAGGAAGGGTGATTTCAGATACAAGCTTATCAATTCCTTTCGAATTCCTTAGTTGATTCATGTAATCGTTGTATGGTACGCAATCTTTCGGAACACTTTCTATGTTCGCTTTATCTGGGATAAAAATATATTTATCATGATCATTGAGTAATTTTAATCGAACATCAACCCTTTCATGAATAAACAATTCTAAAACCGAAATTTTATCTCTTACTTTGGAACTATAAGATTTTAATAATGTATTGATTCTAACATTATCTGAAACTAATGATTTAAGAATATCATTCTGGGAAGAAATATTAGTTAAGTATAACAGTTCGGATTTGACTCGCTTTAAAACCCTCGATGCAGGAACAATATCTAATGTTATTGGCTGTAAAACATCATAGTTACCATTTGAACCTAAAAACTTAAAAGTAAATTTATAAAATTTTCCCTCATTGGTAAAAGAAAGTAACCTGTTTTCTTTGTCTGTTCTTCCAACATTTTTAATGATGAAACTTTCAGAATTTATAGTAACTACTTTTACGGGATATTGTTTCCCTTCATGATACATGAATATAGGTAGATTTGAGTAATTAGTTTCAAATATTTTTCTTATTTGTTCGAAATCTTGGATCGTATCTACCTTAGTCATATAAACCCTTACTTTTTCAAAAGCATATCTTTACTAATTTTCTTTAATGATTCAGCGCCTGTAATATTCATCGTATTTTTTAATTCATTTGTGTACTGATTATATAGAAACTTAACGCCAGGGACTTCACCACCCACTGCTGAGATTGCTATTGGTCTTCCAACCAAAACAGCATCTGCTCCCAGAGCAATCATTTTAAAGACATCCATCCCACTCCTAATCCCACCATCGACTAATACTGGTACTCTATTTGCAACTCTTTCACTAATTTTTTGTAGTACCCTTGCCGTACCTGGCATTTCATCCATAACCCTTCCACCGTGATTTGACACAACTAAGGCATCTGCTCCAATTTCAATAGCGAGTTCAGCATCTTCCTCAGTCATAATTCCCTTTATAATAAAAGGCAATGTAGAGAATTTTCTTATATTCTTAAGATCATTTATATTTCTACTGGGAGATTGTTGGTTTTTTTGAATCATTGTTTTGAAATTAAAAGCATCTATGTCCATTCCCAATGCAAATATTCCCTGTCTTTGTGCTTCTTGGAACCTTTCTCTCAACATTCCTTCATCAGCTCTGGGTTTACAGATCAATATTCCCAAACCTTCTACTTTTCGTATTGCAGAGAGCATTTGTAGATATTTATCTGGGGTTGCACCATCACCTAACCATGCAATACTTCCAGACTCCAATGATCCTTGTAAAACAACGGAGGAATATTGAAATTCATCCATAGCATTGTTCATATTAGTTGTAGCACCTGTCATGGGGGCTGCCATGATGGGCACAGAAAATTGTTTACCTAAAAAATGAAAAGTGGTGTTCGGGGTTACTTGGTCTCGTATATATCTGGGCAAAATAGTATATTCTTTAAGAGCTTTTGAATTATCTTGGAAAGTTTCCATCTTTCCAACTCCCCCCATCCCTGGGACTCCTGATGCACAATCAGTTCCATCGCAGACCTTACAAACCCAACAAATATCTTTACCAAATTTTTGTCTTGCAGTTTGGTTGATAAGCTTTTCATTTAATGAATAATAACTATCTGTTTCAAATCGTACTACGCTTTTTATTTTTTCAAAAATATCTTCACATTCTTTTAGGCTGGAAGTAGTTATGATGAAATGACCAGATTTTTCTATATTATTGGTTGGGTCACTTATAATATCCCCAACCTTATTTTGGATGAAAACTTCTGATACACCTTCTATGTCACGAACTTCTTCCACCCCGGTGATAGATACCAGCTTTCCCGGACTTGCCAGAATTGATCTTTCTATGGAAACTTTTTTCCATTTTTCAGTTAAGTCATCAGGCTCTTCGCCGAGGGCAATTAAAATGGCAGCTCTATTTAAATTAATTCCACATGATAGAGGGTATGTGTAGGCAGACATAAATCCTCCACTTAACCTTGCGGCTATCTCGCCCACTTTTACTCCAGTAGGGGTAACTTTTATATCTCCCTTTCCAGCACCTATTGTGATACCAAGAGCTTTCATGCCCATAATCATTATTCTTTCTATTTCTTGTTGTGTCTCAAGAGGTAAAGAGGAGGGCATTGTGTGACCAACTTCTATAAAATAGGGTTCACGCTCAATAATTCTGTCGGCAAGCCCTGTTATACGAAAATTACCATTCCAGGTGATTGCATCCACGCTTACTTCTGGACCTTCCATGTATTCTTCTAGAATCATTTCCCCTGTGGGAGAATACTTTTTAGCGTGTTTAAAGGCTGCGTGTAACTCTTCTCTATTTGAAACTTTTATAACTCCTCTAGCACCCATGTTGTCAGCAGGCTTCATAACCAATGGAAAATTTAAATATTCTAAGGCATCTCTTGCATCTTGGATATTCCAAATAGCAGCAAATTGAGGAATGGGGACATTGAATTCTTTTAGCCGCTTCCGCATTTTGATTTTATTGGAAGCTGCCTCAGCATCTTTAAAACGAATTCCAGGGAGGTTCAATGCGTTTGCGACGGCAGCAACTGTCATACTGGCATCAGTCCCTGCTGTGATGACCGCATGAATGGGTTCAGTTTCCGCAAATTTTTTTGCTTCCCGAACCATACCTTCTATGTCTTTTGTGCTCATGGTAATCTTGGAATGAGCTAATCCAAAACCGGGCGCCTCTAGGTTCATATCTGCGACAACAGTTTTAAGCTTCATCGATCGTGCAGTTTCAATGATGGGGCATTGGAGGAGTCCCCCACCTATTATGAGTATAGTTTTATCTTTGATTCTATTTAACAATGCATCCTCATTCTACTTTTATTTATCGAACGGGATTGGGAAGTATTGAGGAAATATTTATGTCTCTTAATATCTTTGTTTCGTTTTTTATAGAGCCTTTTTCAATGATTCCCCCCATGAGCAAATATTCTCCGTTTTGGGGATAAAATACTGCTGATTGTCCCGGAGTGACGCTCTGGACCTCTTCTAGAGGGATTACATGGAGTTTTTTGTCTACCAAGGTTACCTTACACAAAATTGGGCTATGGCGGTACCTAATTTGGACTTTGCAATGGATGGTTTCTTCTTCTCTAAGAACCAAACCCTGAAAAGTTAAATCTTCTACCACAAATTCAGAACAATAAGTTTCTTCTTCTTCTCCTAATCGAACAGTTCCATCATCTTCTATTCCAATTACATAGAGTGGTGATTTCCATGAAATGCCCAAGCCCTTCCTCTGGCCAATTGTGAACTTTTCTTTGCCTGAATGTTTTCCTATTATGGAACCATCCTTCATTTTGAAAAAACCGGGAGTAAATGGAATATTTTTCTTCTCTAAAAAAAGTCGATAGTCGTTCTCTGGGATAAAACAGATTTCTTGTGATTCTGGTTTGTCAGCTACTACCAAGCCAAATTTTCTGGCTAATTCCCTTACTTGGGGCTTTTCCATTTCACCTAACGGAAAAACAGTATTTTTTATATTTTCTTGAGAAAGTCCGTATAAGTAGTAAGCTTGGTTTTTTTTTGAATCTTTACCATTTGCAATTGCGTATCTATCACCGATTTGCTCAATCCTAGCATAGTGACCTGTTGCAATTTTTTCTATTCCAAGAGCTTTTGCTTTTTCGAACAGGGCACCAAATTTTACAAATGTATTGCATTCAACACAAGGATTAGGAGTGCGTCCAGTTTTATAGTCATCTATGAATCTTTGTATTACTTTTTCTCCAAAGACTTTATCCATTCTAATTACATAAAAAGGAATATTAAAACTTAATCCTACATCCCTTGCATCCCTTATATCTTCAGGAGAACAGCAAGATTTTTTTGTTGTGTCACATGAAGGTGCCTCATATTCCCATGTTCTTAAGTTAACTCCAATAACATCATAACCCTTTTCCAATAAAATACCAGCAGTGACTGCACTGTCTACACCACCACTCATAGCTACTATTATCTTTTCTTTCATTTAGATATTCTTACTCTTAAGATAAACTTTTCTATCAGGATACTTAATTAATAAATAGTAATTTTTTAACCAATTCATTCCAAATAATCCAGAAACTTTGATATTATTCTGTCCTAAAAAGTTTCTTAAGTTTTGGTTTGCTAAAAGTTCAATATTTTTAGAACAAAATTTTTCCTGAAGACATAGACTAGGTAAAATATAAGTATTCGACTCTCTAATTTCTCCTGTAAAGTTTGTATACTTTCTTGTGGTATGGGCATCTATATTTAATTTTTTGACATGGTCTTCGTCAATGTATGATATTTCAGCCCCCGTATCTAATAAAAAGTAGAGGAGAGTCTTCTCTAATTCTACAGGTATTACAAGATGACTTTTTACATCATTCAAAATTGTTATCGATGTAAAATCTTTTTCTAAATCTTTGGGATCATTGTTGAAGATATAGATTCCTTCTGAATGACTATATAGAAGAGTATATCTTTGTAAGAAATCATTTCCTAAAATGCCATCAAAAGGAAAATCCTTCCTAAATTCTATCATGTGAAAAACTTGATCGGAAGTTAGTTTTTCTCCATTGGGAGTTTCCAATTCTATATTTAATTTATGTATGTTGATTTCAGAAGCACCGCTTATAGTATAAGAGATATACTTTTCAGATGTTTTTTTTGTGGGTAAAAATTCTTTTCTAAGAAATGATAAATTTGAACCAGTATCTAGAAGTAGTCTTAGTTTCGCTGGTGGGGCATAATTTTTTTCGGATGGATAGCCTATTAATTCTATAACTGGTAGATTTCCTGTGTATGCCAAAAAAACATATTTATCCTTCCAGTCTTTCTTTTCAATTGATGAACAATTTACAAATATAATAAGTAATAAGAACTTATAGAAGTTATCAAAAAGAAAAGATATTCCTTTTAAATAGAAATTAAAACAGCAGCTTTGATTCATCTTATGTAAATCGTTTTGCATAGAAGGAATCTGTGCTACTGTTTATTATTTTTTTTTAGATATTTTCAATCTTTCCTAGGATTTGTAACTGTTTGGTTCCTTCCACCATGTTTAGCCTTGTATAGGGCTTGGTCAGATCTCTCTATGAGTTCTTTGTTATGTTTGTCCAATTGGTGGTATTCGGTAACACCCACACTGATTGTAACCTTTAGCTCTTCCCCAGTGTTAGGATTGATGACTCTATGCGCCTCTATTGCTTTGCGAATTTTTTCACCCATCTCATACCCGTCATCCACATTTGCTCCTGGCATAACGACACAGAATTCTTCACCACCATACCTAGCTGCAATGTCATTTTTTCTGCAGCAGTCCATAACCTTTTTGGCAACTTCAATCAAAACGGCGTCACCTGCTTGGTGACCGTATGTATCGTTGAAAACCTTGAATTTATCCACGTCTGTGAAGAGAAGTGCTAATTTTGTTCCTTTTTTACGGCATTTTTCCATTTCTTCTCTGAGTTTACTTTGGAAATAATGGTGAACCTTCAGTTGGGTCATCATATCCACTGTGGCAAGTTCGTAGAGCCTAGCATTTTGGACTGCAATGGCGGCTAGAGATGTAAGATTTGTTAAAAAATCTTTTTCTTCCTCAGCATACACATCTGTGTTCATCTTCTCACCCAAAATCAATACTCCACTCACTTTACCTTTGGCACTGAGAGGTGAAATTACTTCCACACCTTGGGCTTTGAACATTTTGAAATATTCATCATTTTGCATATTCCCAATCTTTTCTAAAGCTTTTAATGCAATTGCTTTGGGTTTTTCTTCAAAATATTGTATAAAGGGTGAATCAATATTGATGTGTGTTTGTATTTCTTTTTCTGAAAAATCAAATCCTTTAAAA
>JACCDP011502762.1_pt1 | contig 10148 bp, 18 predicted proteins | sample 7445841 | NCBI WGS metagenome assembly JACCDP01 (sample SAMN15323441, study PRJNA562643) | freshwater metagenome | isolation source: river surface water | place: USA:Blue River Watershed | collected 2017-08-17
CAGCACGCTAGCGTAGACTTCGCAAGAATCCGCTAATCAAGCAATGGGGGCGAAAGCCCCCATTTCTTATTTTTGCAACACCGTTGCTTAGCCGTAAGCAATACTATTGCTTAAGTCCCCACCCCAGCCCGAACAAATGCCTAACCAATGCGGCGACTCGAATGTAAACGTTTTCATTGAATAGTCAGTGAAAATCGAAGCACGCGGCTGATATAATATAATGCCGATGCATATGCTATGCCCCATCACCCTCCGGTGAAAACGTTTTCAGAATGAAAAATTACGCATATCATTTGATATAATAACTGACGCTTTACACAATAAAGTGCCCTTTTCCGCCGCCCCTAACAATGCCCTAATCCGCGAAAAACCATGTAAACGTTTTCAAACGATAGTCTGAAAATTTTCAAGAGCATGTGATATAATGAGTGCCGATGGCCTTGCATGTAAACGCTTACATGAACGAAAAAAACTTTTGATAACGTGAAAAAACGGAAACTGAGATGATAGAATACCGCATGGCACACATCGACCCCCTCATCGTGAAGAACTGGATCAAGACCGAGTGCGACCCTAACAACCCCGCCCATCGTGCGGCTCTCGTTCGGGCACTCGGGTACGTGTACGCTAACCAGACAGCGGACGAAAAGGCTTCAAAGGACACGAAGCACCTGAATGGTCAGGGTTTCAACGGGCGTGAGGCTGGATTTCTGTCCAGCGTCTACGAGAATGCCCAAAAGTACGGTACGATCACCGTGCGTCAGGCTGAATGCCTCATCAAGTCGCTGCCCAAGTACGCCCGGCAAATCGCTGAGGCTTCAGAGAAGGAGATTGTCTAATGCCGATCATCGTGCAAATGGAAAGTGGCGAGTATTTCTGTCCTGAGCCGACCGGGGAAATTCCTTGGTCGAAAATCGAGGAGAAACTCCCGAATTTGGTGGAGGTTATCCGGGTGCGGCTCGCGAATGAAATCACCAGCGAAATTGGACCGCACTATCGGGATTTGGCGGCGTTCCTTGACGAAATGGGTTATTGCGGATAAAATGTATAGCCGCCCTCCGGGGCGGTTATTATTATTTTTATTTTGCGAAAATAATCGATATTGGCTGATATAATAATATGACGCTACCTATACCCCATCTACTTATCCGGTGCCAATCGGCATGGTATTGTATCATCATGCACCGCAAAATTTCCGCATTGCAGAAACTTTTTCGCAAGGTGAAAAAATGACGCTGCCGATGATATAATGGGCATGGAAAACAATCGTTCCCGAGCGTTCGAGTGGATTGTGTGTACGATCATCACCGTGGTGGTTGTTTCAATCTTTATCGCGATGAGATAGACAATAAAAAGGGTGGGCGGTAGAGATATTTCTAATACCGTTCCAGCCAGACCCCATTAGGAATATACCTATGGGGTATTGTCTATTTTTATTTTCGCAAAGCGGAAAATAACGCGAACCGCTGATATAATATTATGACGGTGGGCACCAATGAAAACGCTTTCATAAAATTCTTTGTGCTACGTGAAAAAAACGATAGGTGAACTGATATAATAGGCATGGAAATCACCCACCCCACCCTCTGCATGATCGTCGGACCCCAAATCATTCGCATCTACCGGCGTTTCACGGCCAACAGTGTGTATACTATCGATATGCCCGTTCATATGTGGCTGATGTGGCAGTGGGATATGGAAGAGTATGAGGATGATCGTGGCATGTATATTGAGTCATACCATCCGTACTATACGGGTTATCAGGGGGGATAATGCAAAACGAAATCGGACCCGAACACAAGGTTTCCCGATGCAATGCGATCGACTATCGTGGTCGTGTCTGCCCGTGTTGCATTGCGTATGACAAAAAGGGGATCAAAATGTCCTTTCCCCGTTGTAAGGGTAAAAAGGACAAAACTCTCCGCGATCACCGTAAATAAACCGTACCGCCTTCGGGCGGTTTTTTATTCGATACTGAAAAAATCATTGTGCCACTTGATATAATAAGTGACGCTAGGAATAAAGTGCCCAACTCCGGCCCTAACATATGCCTAACAATGCGATGAGCCGCGTGTAAACGTTTTCATACGCTAGTCGGTCTGAAAATAAACGGTGGCAACGTGATATAATCATTGCCGGTATACACTTATGATCCGCTCACGGCGTTCCCCGTCATTTTATTATATCACACACACGGAGAGATTTCTCTCCGATTTTCCCCCGATTTCACATTTCCACATCTTCAATCGGGACATACATATCCGTTGTGGAATCGTAATACTCGCCCTCTTTCACATCGTAATACACCACCTTGCCGGATTTCATTCTGAAAGGCCCTTCAAGCCCTTCGCTTTCGCGGTTCGGGAATCGGATGGGATCGATCGGTGGGAGGATTTGGTATGCCATGCCACATTATATCACTCTACACTAGCAAATTTTCACGTTGACGAAAAATGTTTTTCGCTGAAAATCTACGCTTTGGGCGGATATAATACTTGCCGGTTGCCCTTCATGTAAACGCTTACAAAAATGATCTTCTCAATCGTGAAAAAACGGCGAATCGGCATGATAGAATACCGCATGAAAAGCATCACCACGACCGATCGAATGATCCCCGGAACGAAATGGTACTATCAGGGAAATCTGGTTCAAATCATCGAATGGAACGGTTCTAAGGTGTACGTGCGGTGTTTGGAGGATGGCGTTATCCGTCGTCAGTTCATGGTCGATCCGTATGATCTGCGGGAAAATCCCCCGGAGTGCTGATATAATGGCGTGGCAAATGATCGTGTTCCCGAGTTGTGCGGTCTATCGAATCGCAAATAGTCAGGTCGTGCTGACGATCGACCTTTGGGAGTATCTGTATGCGTGTTCGTGAGGTCATCAAGCGTCTGGAAGCGGCGGGATTTGTCCAAACCCGCAAGAATGGTTCGCACAAGATTTTCAATCATCCCAATGGTCTAAGGTATACCCTTGCGTGGGATGAGCGGGAAATGCTGGGTCGTCCCGCATTGCGAAAGATTGAGAGGGATACTAAGGTATCTCTTACACAGTAGTCCGAAGTTGCTACGCGTGGCACGCTACGGAAAACCCGCGTCTAAGGGTGCAAGACCTGAGAAGAGATTCGCGAGGAAGTACGTAGTCAGTAGGATATGGTCCGTATGCCGAAAGGTATACGTACCTATTATGAAAACACTTGTCGCCCGTATTGCGTCCGTCGATGCTCTACCTAATGGAAATCTCACCGAAGCGGATAATATCCTTATGGGTCCGCTGGATATTGACTCTGGAGTTTTCGAATACCGTATGGAAGTTCCCGAGTTCTTTCCCGATCATATGCTACGTAAGTTAGCACACGGTATGTTCTTTGACAATGATTGGTCAAATGAAAATACTTTCAGTGTGTGGTGGGTGGAGTGAAAAAATCAGGCTACCGCCTGATATAATCTTTCGATAACATATCTGCCGGTGTGTTGTCCAGAATTTCCGCCTCGGCAGGGGCGGAGATTTTGTTTTTACGCGAAGCGAAAATAATCGCGTGAGCGATGATATAATAAGTGACGCTCGCTCTAAAGGTTCCCATCTCTGCCGCACCTAACAGAACCCTAATCTGTGAAAACGTTTACAGTGTGAAAAAGGTTGTAGTCGGCTGATATAATAACTGCCGGGCGGCCTAAAAATTATAACTAATAAAACACGCGGGCGGCGTGCTATCCAATACACTATACCAGTGGTAATACGCTATACAAGAGGATATTTCTGTACCCTAATATTACTATCGGGCCTCGGACACAAGTGTTATCATTGTATAGGATTTTTCGGATATCGACCCCGTATTCTTCCGCCCGTGTGCGACGTATTATATCACCCCCACCTTTGTTTTTTCCATATTTTCAAAATAAAAAAATCTGATTCCAGAGTGAAAATCTACGACGAATGACTGATATAATACCGCATGAACATGAACAAGTACGACGTAACGGTGGCTGGATGCAAGACTAAGGGCGGAAAGTTGATCGTGACTGTTCCGACGTTCCATAATGGAAAGGTGGCAAGTGACTACGTTTCACGCATGGCTATCTTTGGTCTAGCATCGACTGGTCGCGGGTCACTGGAAAAAATGCGAGTGGAATCGGTGGTCAAGGTGGAATCTGAGAACGCGAAGTGATATAATGGGTGTACGATTCACCTAAGGAGACTCAACCATGCCGAACGAGTTTGATCCGACCGACGAAATCCAGTGTGAGGACTACTACCTTGATGATCTCGATACGCATGAGGAGGATTGTCCGAGCGATGAGGTCGATATCGAAACGGTAGCCAAGTGGGGTGCCACCTACCCGACAGGCTCAGACTGGTGAGCCTAAAAATAATCCCCGCAAGGGGATTTTTTCGTTATCGCTGATATAATACAATGACGGGCGACTTTCGATTTATACTCCTCAGTGAAAATATTGTGCATCGTGAAAAAACCAATGGGCGAGATGATAGAATAGGGTGTAGGAAACGAACACTCACAACGGAGAAATGACCATGCCATGCGAAGATGCTCCCTGCTGCGGTTGCTGTGGCCCGAACGGTGATGGTGACGAGTATACACTCGATGACCATTTGGATGACCTTGCGGAATTTGGTGAGGGGCCGGATGATATGGATGACGATGGGATGACGGATGCGGAAGCGGACGCTGATACGCTGGCGTCGGCTGGTATGGGGACCGATGAGGATTACGGGTGTTATGACGAAATGGACCCGGATTGTTATGGGTCCGATGACTGGTAACAAAATAGGGACTGCCCGGTAAAATCCTCCGGGTGCGGTAGAAGTCCGCTTCACAGGAAAATGGGATCGCTACCCTCAGTTTACCGGTGTCTGTAAAACCGGTAGGTATCCCCCAGAAATGGGGGATTTTCTTTATTTTTCTACGATTTTCGCAAAAATTCGCGTGTAAACTGATAGAATACAATGACGATAGGCTCGATTTCGCGAGAAAATCACAATAAATAGGGGATTTCTCCCCCATTTACACCTTTATTGCGTACACTACATAATCATACTCTCGTAGATAATACAACCCATAATAGCCGCTCCAAAGGTTAGAATGCCTACGACCGTTGTGTTTCTGAAACCGTTTTTTCGCATGACGTATTATATCAGCATCCTAGCCAAAAATTCCGCCGATGCCGAAAAAAACTTTTTCGGTCGATGCTGGAAAAATTGGGGCGTGACATGATAGAATAGGGCATGAATACCAAGCACGCCTACCTTACTGTGAATGAGGCCCCGAATATGGAATGGAAGCCGCGAGTGTTGGCACAAACGTATGTAGACGCACCGAGCCGTGAAGTCCTGATGGATTTTCTCAACCATAACCGGGGTTGGCATTGGTTGTCTAAGCGTACAATGAAGATTGCCCGTAGGTTGGCGGGGCGTGGCTTGTGTCAGGTCAATAGAGCGGGCATGGTGCGGTGGGTTGATTCTGAGGGTACGGCGGGTTGATTGTTCGGGGTGTGTGCGGGCGAGGGGTGGTAGAAATACCATCCCCGCCTTTATCCTAGCGGATAGTGTCAGACCATAGACACCGCTAGGGACCGGGGTGATTACCCGGTTTTCTTTTTTGGCCCCCTGAAAATATCGCGAAGCGACATGATATAATAAGTGACGGGGTGTTTTATAGTACCCATCTCCGGCGACCCTAACAGAACCCTAATGGCGAATAAATTTTATAAATGCGAAAAAAACGCTAGTCTCAATGATATAATACGGCATGGAAAATGAACACGACGTATTTTCTTTGAAACCGGGCCAACGAATGATTTTCGAGAGGCCGATTGGTGAAACGTGGCATAAATTTTCGGGTGACTTCAATCAGTTTTATCGAAAGAATAGCGATGGTAGTTATTGGTGCGGATTCCGCCCCCACCTTGAACGTAACCCTAACGAGGGTCGCGGCGTGGTGATTGTGACGAATAATGATAACGGGTGTATCCCAACTGTGTAGAATATAATAGGGCAACCGCCCTATTTTTTATTTTTCACTCTGCGGAATTTATTCGCACCGAGCGATATAATACCTGCCGAGCGACTCAATTTATCTTAGCAACGCTAATAAGAATATCCCCCACTCGGGGGATTTCTTCCGCTCTATTACTTACTACGCTCGCGGTGCATAGTATATAGCGTGCCGCGTCTATACTTCACGCCACTACTTACGCGGTTATTTCCTTAGTGTACGCTTTAGCATATCTGTGCCTTTTTACCTAGCATCCCTTATACCCAAAGGCTCAACAATATAAGGTAAGAACGCTACTTAGAAGTGAACCCTTCCATCCGTACCTCCATTCGTTGTTCCATATTGCCGACGTATTATATCATGCCATCCGTCGATTTTTTCACGATTGGCAACTTTTTATTTGGTGAAAAATCCGCCCGCGAAGCGATATAATAATCTGCCGGGATTTATACATAAATCGACCCGTATAAGTTAGGACGCACTAACTTGATGCCGTACTGGAAAAATGAGCGGGTGTGCTGATAGAATACCGCATGGAAACGACGATTGAAAATCTGCAAGTCGGACAGCGAGTGGTGTTGAAAGTGGAGGAATCGGTAGACTTTCGGAGTGCGGAGCGTACCATTCGGGATTTCTGTTATAAGACTCCCCGTAGGTACGTCGTTAGGGAATACCCTAACCCGCGAGTGGTCACGGTTGAAAGAATCGGCTGATCGGTGAAAAAGTGAGTGGGTCGGTTGATAGAATGTGGTGCGGGTAGCGTGTGCTACTTGCAAGTGTCGGAAGTGTCGAATGGGCATAATGCCCGGAAGGATCGTGTTATGAATCTCAATGGTATCGTCATTGGTTCGGTTGTGTCCGTGTCTGATCGCCCCGTGCGGACGACCCGCACCCGGAAGTCTAAGGGTAACAGTCTGTACCATCAGGTGCTTACGCATGTCCGTGCGTTGAAGCCGGGTCAGCGTCTCCCTCTTACTCTCCCGTCCGAAATGGATTGGAAGAAGGAGAGCGGTAGTCTGAACGCTCTGTACCGTCAGGACAGCGATGGTCGCTACGCTATCGGGTTCCGAGTCCATATCGAACGCAACGAAGCGTCCCGCGAGATTGTCATTAGCAATAATGACGACGGTGCCCTGTCTAACTAACGGGGTGGGGTGAGCCGTACCATACGGTCAATACTACCTTAGTCCTAACGCCCGCCTAACGGCGGGTTTTCTCGTTTCACGATGTTAGTGAACGCTAACTTATCCGTAATGATATCCGTAAGGATATTGTACGGTGGATGGTAGTACCCTGTAAGGTGCCCATCCTAGCGAAAATTAACGCTAACACAATGCGTGAAATACTGGTAGTCTGAACGATAGTCATAGTCAGTCAATAGTCAGACACCGGGAAAATACGTGGAAAAAATGATCGGCGGGTGATATAATGGGTATGGAACACCTGCACTGTGATAATAGCGAAACCGGGCGTAGAATCACGTATATTGATCGTGATACTAAGCGGCAAATTACCGGTGTTGTTGTGTGTCATATTGAAGATGAGATGGGTGATGCTGCTATTGTGCGTGTAGACAATAGTATTAATTATGTGCGTATCTCTACCTACCTTGACAGGTGGTGGTATACGCATGATAGCAATATCGCGGGTGCGTACATTAATCGTAGCGTTGCTGTTAAAGAATAAAAGGAATCCAATGAAGGATAATCGTTCTAATAGTGAAGTGTTCAGCGATCTGGTTACGCTTATTATTATCATTGCAATTGTGCCTATGGTTTACACTGGCCTTTTCTATTGCTTTGATGATGCTCTAGCAAATCTGCTAGGTTATCCGGCTATTGGTAATATTCCGTTCTGGAATGTGTATGCGTTCGCTGTGCTATGCTATGCTATTAAGGGTAAGCCTGATATTAAGTAATAATGCATTAGCAGGGATCGTAACTCAACTGGTAGAGTAGCGGCCTCTTAAGCCGTAAGTTGTGGGTTCGACTCCCACCGGTCCCATTATGAGTAATAATACACATTCGGGTACTTGTATGATTTGTCGTGAATCACCTACACCGGTGGAACATTTTAACTTCTATGTTATTGGTAGTGAGGGATTAAATTGTTGTTCTACATGTAAAATGTATATCTCTAATTACATTAGACAACTAATGAGCCTTTCTAGTAAGGTATATGTAAAAGGTTTTAAAAGTGGAAGAGGGGCGAATAATGGATAATATCGCGAAAGTTGAATTTAATTATTGCACCCAAGAATGCAATTGTGGCTGTATGGGATTCTGGTATATTAAAGATGGAATTGCCACGTATTACGATATGATGACTAAATTTAATCGCTACGGCGATTAATTTATAAAAAGCGTGGAAATTTTTCCCGCGAAGCGATATAATAGAATGCCGGGCGGCTCGATATTTATTATGAGTATAAATAATAGTATGCTAGCACACCCCTCTTATTAGAGTTACGCGTAAGCGTGGTCTTGCCAGTGTGCTTAGCACTAACCTAATAACCTTCTTCCGACCCATTACCAGTGGGGGTTACTAGGCGAAACTTTCGTACTGGTAATACTAATCGTTTCTTATTGTTAATTGCGGGAGTAGGGATCGCACCTACCTAAACGGGTTATGAGGCCGTTATCTGTCCTAGTCGATTTTCCCGCAATAGTGAATACCAGTATTTCTACTGATATCCACCCTAGTTACGCATTACGGGTTAGATAATGCGGGGTCTGTAATTTCCAGTAGTAGAAAAGACCCAATTCCACTACTAGGGGACGGTTATAGCCCATTTCAAGTCCGTTCGCTACAGTAAATTCCTAAACCCTTACTGTAACTATCGCGATTTACATCGGGTGGGTAAAAAGCCCACACGTTGCGACGTATTATATCATCGACCCCCGCGAATTTTTCACCTTTGACAAAATTTTTTTCATTCGATCTAGCATAAATATAATGGAAATTGGGAATAAACTGTTGACCCGTGATATAATAACTGCCGACGCCCTTAACCGATTTAACTAATACTTTCGCGGCGATGATGTTATGATGCCCCGCCGTTATTGTTTAATCTCAGCCTGATCTATTACTAATATTAACTACCCATCCCTGCGAATCGTAACCCTAATGCGAAACTTAATTTTGAAAAACAAAAAAAGCACTAGTCAGATTTATTTGAAAATGGTGGCCGCGTTTTGATATAATGGGCGACCCCCAAAGTGGAGAATGTCATGGATGATGTTATTCCTAATGGTACTTACGTCGAATCCTCTATTCACATTCACAAGGATGTAATCGTGAAGCGTGGCGTGGTTGTTAAGTATCGCCCGCGTAGTAATCTTTATCTTGTTAAACTTGACACGCCAATCGTGAGCGACAATGGTAGGTGTCTCGGTATCGTGTATGCAATCGCTAAGTTTACAAGGAGAATCTCGCAATGAATAAACCTTTTCCTGCTATTGAACTTTGTGAAGAACGGCCACTTACTGATAAAGATGAATATGGCACTATCTTCCGTAATAAGTACGGCAAACTTTTAATGGTTACGTTGCAGGGTTTTATTTATCTTGATGATGCATTTTATCTGGATAACGATTTTATCTTAGAAGGTGATACTGTCATTGGTAAAATGGTAATTTTGAACCCAAAGGGTAGTTAAAACCAGCAATAGTCGCTAGATGGGTACTATTCTAAAATGCCTATTTTTATAGTGTTTTGACAACTTTTACACTAGGGAGAATACAAATGTTGAGCATCAATATGTGGCGTGAAGAAAAGATGACCGAAAAGCACCCTATGGGCACTATTTTTCGTGATTCTGAGGGTAATCATTGGTTGAAAGGTGATGGATTTTGTGTAAGTTTGGTAGATTTTTCGAAAACGAGAAATTTTCAAATTGATGAAGGTGACGTAGCACTAATGTCTATCGTAGATGAATAAAAGCCTATAAAAATAGGGCTAAATTGCTTTTTTCACTGTGAGAATGATTACTGTTTAACAGTAATGGGTACTTAGTGCGTAGATAAAAGGGCATCAGATGGCAAATAATAACACAAATTCCACCCAAAACCACCCGCACCTTATGATCCTCCCTAGTATTATTACTATGTGGTGTATGGGTGTTTGTTATACTATC
>JACCDP011306136.1_pt1 | contig 10147 bp, 2 predicted proteins | sample 7445841 | NCBI WGS metagenome assembly JACCDP01 (sample SAMN15323441, study PRJNA562643) | freshwater metagenome | isolation source: river surface water | place: USA:Blue River Watershed | collected 2017-08-17
CATCAATACCATTTTCTAAAAGAAATAGTGATGCTTGTTTGTCGCCACCTAATAATGAACTTAAATCTACATACAACCTTTGTCCACTAAGCATATTTGGATTAAAAGAAAAATCTTTTTTATACTTTTCTATTGCCTGTTGCTCTGTTTTTACATCAGAAATACGAGCCAAAGTGTTGTTTGATTTGTTTGATAAAATAATAAACTCTACATCACCGTTTCTGTACTCTTTTCTTTCTACTCTTATATCTTCTTGTACTTTATCTTTTAATAAATTTGCAATCTTTTTGCTTATTGGCTTATCCCACTCCAACCAAGTGTATTCGCTTGGGGTTTTCCCCTTTTGGAGAGATACTTTGTAAAGGTTTCTTGTTTTTTTGTATTCAGAAACTTCATCTTTTCTGTTATCCCATATCTTTAATGATTCATCTATATCACGCCTGTACTCAGGGTCGGATTCATATAAATCACGCCTCCAATCTAATTCACTTAAATATGATTCAAGTATTTCATTTTTTGTTTCAAACTTTTTATTTGTGATTAAGTCATATCTTAGAAAATCCTCTCCATCTTCGTTAAAGATAAATTCTGTAGATGCGTCTTGAACAGATAATTTATCAGCATAATTCCTAGCAATACTTTCTAAATCAGTAAAATACAACCCCCACCCAAACGCTTGTGCGCCTTCTCCCGTTCCTATTTTTTCAAGGCTAAACTTGTCAAATTGGTAAGGAGAACCATGCCACGCATCTACTTGTAACCTTACCCCTTCTGGCAAGTTTTCCTCACTCGCCTTTTCAAACTTCAACCGCCCATACATCTCCGCCTTGGTTATGCCGGAACGCTTTGCCATAGCACCAACCATTCTATCCATAGCAATAGCACTCGCTAACGCTTTTATCTTGTTTTGGCCGAATAACTCCCTGTTTACTTTGTACAAGTCGCGAAGGTTCTTAGGACGTATTTGGGTAATGGTAGATACTTCCTCTATCTTGGTTTCCATTTGAGCATCACTTGGCTCCTTACCTTCGGCGGGTTTGGGCGTTTCGGCGGTTTCTACCACTTCGGCAACCTCTACCTCAGGCGCAACCGCACCACCAATAACCGCATCCTCCACCGCCATAACAATAGCGTCCTCAGCCTCAGTACGCTCCTCCTTGCCTATCGCTTCGTGGTAGATACGCGCACCCTCCTCGGCACTCTCTATGCCATCAGGTAACACCTCTAGCGATTCTAAAGCAATACGTGTGGCGTCCTCGGTTGATAAGGCTTCCGCTACCTCAGGAGAAATAACCTCCGCAGGTTGCCCTTCGGCGGTTTCGGGCGCTTGGGTGGGTTTGCCTAACAAATCCTCTACCGCACTAACTAACTCAGGATTGCTTCCGTCCTCCTTCGCCTTGTGGTAGGCTTCGGCAACAATTTCATTATGCTTTTTTAATATATACTGATAATCAGGATTTCCATTGTCAAAAAAACCCTTTATTTCCCTAGTTGCAAAACCTTTATTATACAAAGATTCCCACATTTTTGCAGCCCTGGGTGACATATCGCCACTTACTATGTTTTTAGTTGGGTTCAATCTTGCAACCTCAATATATGCAGCTTGACCATACCCCCTTTTTTGTTCTATATCAGGATAAAGGGCTATCTTGTTGTTTCTAATATTTCTTATTTCTCCAACGTCCCCTACTATTTTGCCATTTTTTACAACAAAAGTGTCGTTTATTTCGACCTTGGGCAAGTCGGGTATCGAAATCGTTTTACTCTTTCCCTCCAACGCCTTAGCCGTACTCTCTACATCTCTTAACGCAGGAACCTCAGGCGCAACCGCCTCAGGAGTAACCGCCTCCCCCTCAACTTCCGGAGTAACCTCAACCGCCGAAACACTCTCAGGCAACACACCACTTTCCTTATACGCCTTATACTCAGCATCGCTTAACTTAACCTCCTTATCCCCTACCTTTGCGAAATAATCAAAACCACCAGTAGGTACTAACTTAGTTCTGTCCCTATTTAACTTCTGCCTACGCTTGGCAATTATTTCAACCTTCGGCGCTTTTTCCGAATCGTCAATAGGCTCGAAAGTTACCTCCGTAGGGGAAGTAGCCTCAGCAATCTGACGTGTACCAGCACCAACAATACCCCTATCAAACTCAATCGCAGCACGCTCCAACATAGAAGTTACAATCTCCCTTCCCTTACCATCTACCTTTAACTTAGGCAACTCATTCGCAATAAAATCACGCACCTTAGAAGGCGACTTCATAACCTCCGTTACAGCGTCCCAAACACCCTTATTGATAGTTTCGGTAGCGGGCAGGTTGTTAATATCCCTATACGTTATCGTAACGCCTTCGGGGGACATTTTACTGATTGCCAAGGTGCCTAAACTAAACGCTCCACCAGCAAGGCTAATAGGTAATAAGGTGCGAGCGACATCGGCCAAGTTTTCAGTATCTAACTCCCCATCCTTAATGATACCCTCCATTACCTTCGCATCACCAGTAATCAAATTGGTTAATGGTATGTTTGCCAACTCTTCGCCAAACTCCATCAAAAATCCATTCCAACCACCCATTTCCGCAATCTTCTTAAACGCAGTAGGCGTATCGAAATTGAACTTACTCATATACCAACCCACATACGCCCGCTTCAAAAACTCATTCTGCAACATCTTACTCCCCACAGCTTTCATCGCCCTCGCACCGGCAAAGCCCAACCCCTCAGAGAAATACTCGGAAGCGGTTACACCAAAACCTTTCAACGCAGCCTCAAAGCCACCCTCAACATCACTGCTATCTAACATAGCAACCAAATCATCACCCTCAGGAGAAAACGCCATAGTCATCTGAGGCGTCATACGCTTCAACGTTTCATCTACATAACGCTGAGGGTTTAACGTGGTTTGCGCTAGCGAACTAATAAGCGTTCCGGCCATTACCTTTAACGACTTGCCAACAACAGTTTCAGCCTGCTTACCTAACAACTTTACAACAACCTTCTCAGTACCCAACCTCACACCACTACCTACCCCTGCGGTGGCAGCAAACTCCATCATAAAAGGTAAGCTCTGAGCAGTACCCTTACCAGCCTTGTACCAATCCGAAGCTATGTTGTTTACCTCATACATATTTTGGTATGTGGAATTTAATGCTTCGGCGTTTTTCAAATATCGGGCAGATTCAGTGTCCTTACCCACAGCACGATACAACGCCAACGTACCACTCAAATTCTTTAACCCAGAAACAAAAGGCAAATAATCAATAACCTGCCCCGAAGTTAATCCATTCCAAAAATTAGACCACTCACTATCCGACATCGTTTCAGGCATATCAATTATCTCCTGTAACTTCTCCCTCGCCAATCGCAACTCCTGAACGTCAGTATCATCATACCCCTTACCACCAACACCAAACTCCGAACCATATATCCCCGAAGTGTAAGTCTTAGTACCAGTTTTCGCCTCACGCTCTTTAAGCATCTCGTCAAGGCGCTCAACCTCCTCAATAGCTCGCGTTTTTACCATAAACAAAGAAGGAGTACCCTTCTTGGTAAAATACGCCCTATCCATAAACGCATCGTCAAACTCTGCACGCAAATTCGCAACAACACCATCGTTTATCTCAACACCACTACGCTTTAACTTAGACAAAGCAGTGCCAAACATAGTGTCTAACGCAGCCCTCTTTTGGTCGAAGGCTAAATAATCCCAACCCCTATTATTTACAATCTTGGCAATATCACCCTTTACACCCGACTTGTCAAGCAAAGGCGTTTCACCCTTCATGCTATTCGTAATAGCAGTCTCAATCTTAGAGTTGTACTTAGGGGCAACATTGTTGAACACCGACTGCTGAATTTTTTGGTAATCATCAGAGAAACTCTCAACAACCCCATTACGCAATTCGTTCAACTCGTCCATGTAAGCCTTGAACTCCGGCTTATCCTTAACACCCTTTTCTAACCTTTCGGCCAAGGCGGTAACGCCGGAATTATACTCCTCCAACGCCTTATCACTCTGCTTCTGCAACTCTGCACCATAAGCATCTAAATCACGCCTCAAACCAGCATTAGCCTCATCAACACTAATCTGGCCATTATTAACCTTCGCCTGATACTCAAACTTCAACTCATTCGCCTTACTCTCTAATTGCATAGGTAAAGCAAGCGTGGCAGATTCGTACTTATCCAACAACTCCTTCTCGCCAACCTTAAACTCCTCACCCATCAACGCCTTGAAGTCATACTTTTCATCAACCCCTACACGCTGGCGGTTAAACTCAGCATCTATCTTTCCCCTTAACGCTACATAGTCTCTGTTAGACAATAACTCTTTTTGTATGGCTTCGTTACGCTCTTTCTCAATGGGAGCATATAACGTTTTGAATCTTTGAAATTGAGCAGTCTTGCCCTCTGCGCCCTTTTCTAAAAACATATTTATCTCTTCGGCGCCCTTCTTATCTCCGGAAGCCTCCTGACTTAAATACGTTGCTAAATTGTTCGTAGTGAAAAGACCACTCTGCGAAGCCTTAACCACAAACTCAGGGTCAGACTCCATCGCCCGACCTAAATCACTTACCTCTTCCTGAACACCCTTTGCAGCAGCCTTACCAAATAACCTAGTCAAAGCTGGTACCGTTTCCACCGCACGCTCCGTTACCCTACGATAACGCTCTTCACCCAAAAGACGCTCAAAGAAATTCCTATCGTCCTCCTCAACAATCGTGTAAGGGTCTAACTCCTGCCCCATCATCGTAGGCCCACCCTCCCCCACCAACGCAGCCGCTTCCTCAACAGGCGCACCCTTAGGCTCAACACCGGGAGGGCCTACCTCAAATTCGCTCGATACGGATTCGGTAGGGGAAACACTTTCTGCGGATTGCGCCCCACCAAGTGGGGCTTCCACCTTTCCCAGGCCAAACGTCTCTGCATTAAAATCCTCAAAGGTCGCATCAGGCATATTCGGCTGAACGTAATTCTCAAATAAACCTACCTTGTACTCTTCATTATCCTTAATCTTATCTACCCAACCCTCAAAGGTTATGTCTTCACGCACAGGAGCTATGTTCTCCTCAAATATGCCTTTTAGTATTTCTTTACTCATTATGCAAAAGTATCAAATTCTAACAAACTAAACCCACTATTAGGTTTCGTTTCGGCGCCCTTTGTCGCTGCGCCAAGTATATTAAGTTTATAAAGAATAGTAGGGTTTTCTACTGCCTTTTTCAAATGTTGCCTTATCTTATAATACTTGTTTGTACTCAAAGAACTTGATTTTTCTAACTGCAACAAGTTTTCTCTAGTAGCAGGCACAAATATTGTTTCTGATTTTGCTTTACCTTCTTGATTTAAACCGCTACCAACAATCCAATCACGATTAACAATTTTAGCCTTTAATGCAGCCCTATCCGTACTACCAAAAATTGTTTGAAGCGCATCATCTTTTAATCTATCTATGTATTTTGGCAAAACTTCTCTTACATCATCCGGCAAAGGCATACCTTGTTCCAAAACAACATTTGTGTTAAAATTTATTCCATCATAATCTCCTTTGGGTATTTCTATTCTTTTCCCAGTCCAACTTTTAACACTACGAATATCTTTTACTTGAAAATTGTCTGTTTCCCTGCTAATATCTCCAGACAACTTGCTATAATTTAACTGCTCCCCAATTTTAAAAGCACCTCTGTAATTTACACTCACATTAACCTGTGGGAAAGGGATAGCCTTTTCCGAAGACATTGTTTTAGTCCCTCCGAAATTAACATCTATTTTAGGAGAATTCACTTCATCTAAAACCTCAAAAGTTTCTTGAAGCCCTGCGCGACCCGCACCACCTGTTGGTTTGGTATAGCTTTGCGTCTTTTCTTGCGTGTACAAAAATCTTTGAGCAGCAGCTTTTCTTCCTTCATTAGTTGTTATGTCTATATCATGCAAACGTTTCCAAGCAAAAGCCTCTACCGGGTCTAATGACTTACCTTCTAAATATGTAATTGCATCTTGTTCATTAACCTGCTTTAATATCTCTTGCCTTTTATTTGCGCCTAAATTTGTTGTGCCTCCAAGTTCTGCTTCATATTGAGCAACAGTGTTTTTTTGCCAATCCGTAAAAGACTTAGAAGGGTCAAACCTTGGGAAGTCTTGGGTAGAAACCACAGGAAGACCATTTACCCTTTGGAAATTTATCCCAGACCTATTAGCATCTTCGACAATTGCTGGGTCAGCCTCTACATCTTTGAAATTCATTGTTCCAATACCTTGAACAAATGGCTGAGAACTAAAATAATTCTTACTGTATTCAGGCGTTTCAATTTTGTCTAGCGCCTTACTTGTGTTTTGATACACATTCAATTTAGACTGAAATTCAAGAATCATTTCCATAGCCTTATTTATCCCCCTTGTTGGGTCTGACTCAACAGCTTTAGTGGCATTTAAGAAAGTCTCAGCAGCCAAATCTTTAACCTCATTAACGAGGGAGTTATGAACACCTCCCTTTGGAATCGTTATAGCAGCTCTTATGTCTTCTAACTGCTTATTTTTTTCCTTTGCTGCTGCCGCCTCTCCCGCTGCCTTTTGCTTTAGGCCACTCATGTACACGTTTTCGTACATTGGTGCCTTTCCTGTTAATGCTATGCCTGCTACTAATGGTGTCATACTATTTTATCTTTCGGCGTTTTTTATTATTCTGGCATAAGATAGGGTATTCCTCCGAAAGTCACCGGGGGCTTTGGAGCCATAAAACCTAATTTGCCAGTTGCATAAAGATTAGTAAATTTAGATGGAGAAGAAAAACCTCCTCCAGTAGCACCGCCAGCAGCAACACCAGCAGCATCACCAGCACCCCCACTACCACCATACAAATTCTTATAGAACCCCATAGCCTGATTGAAATTAAGCGCTCCCCCCATCTGCGTCAAACCCGAACTAATAGCCTGCCCTGTTGCTTGTTGCTCCCTATCGTACTGCGCCATATCCGCCTGCGTTTGCATATCCGCCCTACGCTGACGCTCACGAGAAAACTGGTCGGCATACTGAATATTCTGCCTACGCAACGCAGCGTCCTGAGCGGCAAAACGATTGTATGCCCCCAACGTCCTCGCAGTGCTTATACCACCCAACGCCCTAGACATATTACCTCCGGCCATATCAATACCCCTACGATAATCCCCTGCGGTCTGAGCAGCTATATCACCCTGAAACGCAGCACGCTCCTGAGGAGTATATCCCATACCTGCCATATATTCGGCGCGACCAGCTGCCCCGGTAAACCTTGGGTCTTCACGAAACCTTGGGCGGTTGCCCATTGAAAATGCGGAAACCAAACCACCTATGGCTTGGATACCCCCTAAAACTAATGAACCTATTGCTAATGGTGCTGGCATAATATTATGTTTGTAAATATCGTGAATTAAATTGTAAGCGTACCCTTATGTTACGCAAAGATTGGAATTTTTTGGGAGAAAAGAAAATCTTGACTAACAAGTACCTACCAAATAAGCGGCTTGTATCCCCATCGTTTATACCATTCGGCGCAGTCAAAATATCGTTTTTAATAGTGCTTACCCACATACCTTCCCTACTCTCAAAATCACTCAACACCAAAAAACTTTCATGCTCAGGAGTGAAAAACTCAACCCTGTCAGGAGCTACCTCACTATCAACATACAACGCAGAAAACTTCTTAATAACATCGCTATTGTAATTGATAACCGGAATGATAAAACCATCTTCGGCCAACTCACCCTCATCAGAAGAATACCACGTGTTGTAATCACCAAAATTCTCTAAGTAATTAGGATACTGACTCCAATCACCATAACGCTGAGTAAGTAGATTGTTCCGCCAACGATGGTATATCAAAGGCTTCGGAGAAAGGAAACTAGTAAAGCCATCCTTCATCTCATTAAACACCAACGTAAATACATTGTAATAACGTGAATCCTTTTCGGAAATAGGCTCCCACGTTACAGTGTTTCCGCCTGGAATGTTCGCCGGAGAACTAATGTGGTCAATCCTACACAAATACAACTGCACAGGAACAAACCCATTACCACCATAAATAACCACATCGCCCTTATCGTAAGTATTACCTACACCCCACTCAGGACTATTCTTGTAACCCCTAAAGGTATAACGCAACTCTTGGAAACGCTCATTAAACCCTCCGCAAATACCTTGGCCGGCAGCAGGAGTATTGTAATCGTAAACAAACTTGCTGTTCTCGTTGAACCATTGGTTTAACCCCTTCGCCAAACTCAAAGGCTCCGCACCCCTTCCGCCATACTTCAAGAATAAACCACTCTCAGCATTGAACCAATACAAAACATCTCTACCCGAAGCACTACGCCCCTTCACGCAAGACCACTTATGCAAAGTACCATACGAAGTAATCGTAGAACCCTTACGAGATAACACACCAGCATTACCCAATATCACCAATTCGTCGGTGTCAGAGGTTATCGTGCCGGTAGTGTTGAAATACTCCCTACTGAAATTGCGGGGTTGGAATATGTAAAACTCATCGTCCAATACCTCAATGTGAGTTACCGGCCCATAGTTCCTTGAATAATCATTGAACTGGCCGGGAGGGAAAAACCTGTACGAATCAAAGAAACTACCATCAGGCTTCAAATCACTCCATATCACGCGAGAGGGATATTCTTCAACAAGCGTTTTACTGTCGCTAAAACCAATAGCGGTTCCTGCTGAATGGAAATTGTAACTATTGTCGTACTCCGTAGAATCCAACGTTAAGTTAGAAAGCCAAGCACCATAATTATTCAATGGAGATGAAGGAAACGATGCCGGCGCTAATTGCTCCATATCTGTTCTCATTTCTGGACTAACCGTACTTTGAGCAACGAAAGACATGGCATACGTTTCATTAATATAGTCAAAACTAGGGGAGGTGTTTGGAAGCTCAGTTAAGTGGTTCCAAAGCTTTAGCTGAGTTCTACCAATGAACGTATCTCCACCAAAAACCTTAGTGGTAAGCAAAGAAGGTAAATTTTCGTTTACCAATTCGCTCATTCCGGTAGAAATGTATTTGGTAGTTTCCCTATCTCCAAACTTTGAATCGTCTGGAGCAATGTATGGCCTTGGACGATAATAACTCACCCAATAAACACCCTCGTTACTATTGGTGTAATTATATGCAGACAAATTGTTTATTAAGGAAACAGCAACACTTGACTCAAAAACATACGTCCTTTCATCTCCATTTGGAAATTGTAAGTTTTGAGTATTTACATCTGAGTATGCAGTAGAAACATAAAAACGTGCCGGAAGGTTTTGATTATTTAAAGAAACAATTGAATCTCTGGGTAGAGTTTTTGAATCTTTAATATTCAAAAATGCAGCAGTTGGAAGACCATTAATACCTAAATTTAAAAGCCTGAAATCTCTAATGAAATTAAAAGAAACACCACCTAGGCCCGGGTATCTTGCTGCTGCTTCTGCCAATGGCCTTCCAAAGTTTATTATTTGGTCTCCAGGAGAATAGTCTATTTTATCTTTACCAAAAACGACATCATTTGAAACTATGAAAAGAGCAGATGGGTCAATTACCCCCTTACCAAAAACACCTCCTGACGCCTCTGTATCAATCATATTTCTGTACCCATTGGTATTGAATGGGGCAGTTGGAACACCATTAACATCTACACTAAATATATTTTGACCAGAAAAAAACGGAAATGGGTATCTAATCAATGATGGCTGCTGGTTCAACGAAAGACTTAAAATACCATTATTGTTGCCAAAACGATAAATACCTTCTCTATATGTTCCCCCAGCAGCAATAATTCCCATGCCATTAACCAAAACCTCTTGGGTGCCATCCCCAAGCTCCACACGCATAAACTCAATCTTGCCAACAATATCTCTTAACCTCTTTCCGTCAATCAAGTAGTCTAAATCTATATTACTAAACTCAACGCCCGGCACAAAGAAATTATCATCCAAAGATTGCACGTTCAACTCATAGTTAGGGGGAGGCGTGCCTACCCTCCTATTCGGCGTGGTTACATTCGTGGGAGTAATGTCAAACTTTATATCATCAATCCAAAACGTATCTGTAACTCCACCTTCCTTCAAATACAACCTAATGCCAAACCTATGCGTTTCAAACCACTTATACCCAATAAAC
>JACCDP010026065.1_pt1 | contig 10145 bp, 9 predicted proteins | sample 7445841 | NCBI WGS metagenome assembly JACCDP01 (sample SAMN15323441, study PRJNA562643) | freshwater metagenome | isolation source: river surface water | place: USA:Blue River Watershed | collected 2017-08-17
ACCCTGATTACTTCTGCATTTGTTCTAATCTCAACGCCCAACTCCATACAACGCCTCTGGAGTTCTTCTACGAGTGCTCCCATACCACCTTTAGGAACCCTCCACTCCCCTGTTCCATTACCGATGAGATGGTAGAGAAAACAGATATTTGCCGCGTGGTCATTGGCGCTAGTAAATGTTCCAATCAAGCCATCGGTAAGCACTACACCTTTAACCAGATCATCAAAGAAATTATCATGCAAGGTCTGGGCAAGAGTGTTTTCTACAAGTTCTACCCATGTGAGTGGATCTATCTTCTCTCTTAGTTCAGATTCTGTTGGCAATGGCTTCAGCATTGTAGGAGCAACAATTTCAGCAAACTCCAATACAGAGTTATAAAAATTGATCCAAGCGATGCCATCTTCAGGGCCTTCAGTCAGTTGTTGCATGGATTGAAGGCTCTCCTCATCAAAAACTCGATTGATAAGCAAGCCCTTATCGCCTTCGTCGTCAAAATAAGGTGTGTATGAGGAAACAGTTCTACTAAGAGTTTCAAAGTTCAGCGATAAATCACTAACTATTTGATCAGGTAAGAGCGCAACTAGATATGAATACCGAGAAAGTCGCGCTGCAACACCGTCAAAAGTTTCTACGCTGGACGTTGCTCCGCCTATAGTGTGATTCTTCTCAAGGACTAGAACTTTCTTTCCGGCTAGCGCCAGATAACAAGCAGCAACCAACCCATTATGCCCGCTACCGACTACTACCGCATCGAATTTATTTGCCATCTGGTGCGGCTCAATTCATTACAAACTATTAATGAGTCGATCAAAAGCTTCGGTAATAATCTCAGGACTCGTACCGAAATTGAATCGTACAAATTGTGAATGTTGAGGGCCATACATGTGCCCGCCATTAAATGCTACTTTTCCACGTTCCAAAATAACTTTGCTGGGATCCTCACCCAAATTGAGCGCACTGAGATCGAGCCAGGCAAGGTAGCCGAAATCCGGAATTCGATATTTAATCGCAGGGATCTTGCTGTCAATTAAATTCTTTATAAGCTGCCTATTCTCATCGAGTGAATTCAAAACAGAATCCAGCCATTGAGTTCCGTCTTTAAACGCAGCAGTGGCAGCAACAGCGCCAAATAGTGAGGCTCTGAAGGCAACTGAGATCGGCATAGAATTTATTTTTTCCTTGATTTCCGAAGAGTTGGTCACAATTACCGCACACTTAAGCCCTGCAAGGTTAAATCCTTTACTAGCACTCGTTACCGTAATGCCAACCTCTCGGGCTTCATCGCTCACGGCTAGAAAAGGAGTGAAGTCCTTAGTTTGATAAACCAGAGGTCCATGAATCTCATCGCTAATGACATAAACACCGTAACGTTTAGCTAGCGTTGCAAGTTGTTGAAGTGATTCGCGGCTAAATATGACGCCGACTGGATTATGTGGATGACAAAGAATATGAACTTTTACTCCACCTTTGTATTGGCTCTCAATTGCTTCGAGATCCAGAGTTAGACCTGCGCCATTTACTTCAGGACTACTCACTAGAGGTACATCAACGAGAGTTGCGCCGACTTCTGCAACCCAGCGCCACATATTGTCGTACACCGGCGAGTTGAGCATGACCTTATCGCCACGATTCATCAAGGTGCGCAGAACTTCAACTGTCCCTACACCTACATCAGTCGCAGTTCGCATCTGCGAGACATCAACGTTCCAATTCCAACGAGATTGTGAGAAATTAGCGAAGGCTTCAAACATTTCGGGAAACGGACCAAGATAACCTGTATCGGAGCGATCTATCATGTCGCGAAGCGCTTCTTTAATCGACTCGGCGATGGGAAAATCCATTTCAGCAACCGGGAGTGGAAGCACATCAGAAGGAAATTGTCGCCACTTTACGCTTTTGCGTTTACGAAGGTCTTGAAGAGACATTGCCCGAACTGAAGATGCCTGGCGTGAAGATGCCTGAAGCGACGATGCCTGAAGTGAGGCTTCACGGGCTACATCGGCCATAACGAGCAGTATGCCACTAAGGAGTTCTATTAATCCAACATGTTGTATGCGCAGGAAGGGTAGTTACACCATCTTTCTGGGTAACACCAGGCTGCGATGCGAGCAAAATTTCCCCTGAAATTTCTACATCGCATGAAAAGTCGTTGCAATTTGCGATGAGAGTAAATCCTGGTTTCCGTTCAAACGCCAAAACTCCTGCCTGAGTTGGTATCCAAGATATTTCCGAAGAAACGTCTATAGAATTTTTCTGCTTGAGAGCTGGATGTTTTGCACGAATTGAAAGACTCTTTCGATACAAATGAAGAAAACTTCCACTCTCTTGAGTTTGCGAGTCAACGGCCATATCACTCCACTGACGCGGCATTGGTAACCATGGCTTTCCCGTTGTGAATCCAAAATTTTCATCATCTGCGCGCCACGGAATAGGAACTCTGGCGCCATCACGACCTTTATCAGCTCCCTTAGTTCGGAAGAAAACTGGATCCTGTCGAACTTCATCGGGAAGGTTCGCATCTTCTAGCCCTAATTCCTCACCTTGAAAAATGTAAATGCCTCCAGGAAGCGCATGGGTTAAGAGCGCCATTGCGCGGGCTTTCTTCGCTCCTAAATCTCCTCCACCAAGACGACTGACAAGCCGAGGTGAATCGTGATTACACAAAACCCAGGTAGGTGGCGCTTGCACTTCTGATACTTCATTTAAAGTCTTATCGATAGCAGATCGCAAGAATTCTGCGTTCCATTCTGCTATGAGAAAGTCAAAGTTGAAGATTTGATGCAATTCATCGCTTCGAACATATCGAGTCGCTCGCGAACTGGGATGCACCCAAGCTTCAGCAACGCTCATTCTTTCGCCAGAATAAGAATCAAAAACTTTTCGCCATTGTCGGTAAATCTCATGCACGCCTTCACGGTCAAAAAATGGAACGTCAGAGAGCAAGGATTCTCTCTCGTCGCGTGGCATATCACTTACATCAAGTCGAAGAGCCCGAGTTAAACCTTCTGGGTCGCGATGATCTTTAAGAATTTCTTCCTTTGCTAGTCCATGCGCAACATCAATTCGGAATCCATCAACGCCCTTATCAAGCCAGAATCGCAGCGTTTTCTCGAAGTCCTCATGAACATCAGAATTCTCCCAATTAAGATCGGCCTGCGTTGAATCAAAAAGGTGCAAATACCATTGTCCGGGAGTGCCATCACTCTCTGTAACTCTGCTCCATGCAGGTCCACCAAAGATTGAACACCAGTTATTAGGTGGAATCTCTCCGCTTTCTCCGCGACCATCGTAGAAGTGAAATCTTGATCTGGCTTGTGAACCCGAAGGATTAGCGAGCGCCTCCTTGAACCACTCATGTTCGGTAGAGAAGTGATTTGGGACGATATCAACAATAATTTTTAAACCTTTATTGTGGGCTGCCCGTATAAGTTCTTCTGCATCACTTAAAGTTCCAAAGCGAGGATCGACATTTCGCGGATTGGCAACGTCGTACCCACCATCATTGTTGGGAGATGTATAAAAGGGAGATAACCAGATGGCATCTATCCCGAGTGATTTCAGGTAATCAAGTTGAGAGATAACTCCTCGCAAATCCCCTTCCCCGTCGCCATTGGTGTCTTGAAATGAACGTGGATACACCTGATAGATCGCAGCGTTGCGCCACCATGATGAGAGTTGTGGAGTCATAAAGTTTTAATCGAGACGTTTAGTGGAATTTCGCACAATCAAAGTTGTGGGCAACGTCAGTGAATGGGACTCACTTTTTGGCGATTTTAAGCGCTCCATAATTGACCAAGCAGCCATCTCGCCCATCAATTGCACAGGTTGTTCAATAGTTGTGAGGTCGGAAAACTCTGCCATCTCATGATCATCAAAACCGATAATCGAAATATCGTCAGGCACTTTTAAGCCATTCCTTCTAATTGCTTGAAGTGCACCTAGCGCCATCTCATCAGATTGAGCAAATATCGCAGTTGGTCGATCAGGGCGAGCAAGTAAGTCATCCATCGCGCGACTGGCACCATGCATGGTGAAATCGCCATAAACTTCACGCGAAGGTTTCCACTCCAGACCGCTTTCTGCCAGAACTTGCATAAAACCATTTCGTCGATCTTGTGGAACGCTAAATCCAAATGGATCATCTGGACGACCAGAAAGTAATCCAATCTTCTTATGTCCTAAGTTGACGAGGTGTTGAGTCGCAGTTCGCGCACCAGCGACATCATCAATTGCAACACTCGAACATTGCGCGTGGTGCATACCAACGAGGGCAATCGGGATTCCAAGCCCAAGCATCGATTCAAACTCTTCCTCCGTAGGCGGCAAGCTGATGACAACAAGGGCATCTACACGACCTTTAAGAAGTTGGTGTTGAAAGAGACGTTCGCGACCCTTCATCTGAGAGAAGTTATAAAGGAGTAGATCAAGTCCTGCTTCACGGAGCGCCTGCTCCGCTCCATTAATAACTTGAGCGAAGTACCAACGCGAGATGTACGGCGCGACAACTCCCACCGAATTTGTTCTCCCAAAAATAGCTTTTGCTGAAGTTTGAGGAATTGGATAATTGAGTTTCTCCGCTGCATCCAGAATCTTCTTTCGCGTTTCTGGATTTACATGGTGTAGACCTCGTAGTGCACGTGACACTGTCGCAATTGATACTCCAGCTTCAGTTGCTACCTCTTTAATTCCAACCCGAGGATTGAAGGTGACATCGCTGCTCATGAAACCTTTACACCCCTCGCTCTGGAAATTGAACTTCTCTCACTGTAAATCTCTGTAAGCGGCTAAAAATAGACTGCAAAACCGAAAATGGCTAGACCTTTCTTGCTGCTACCTTCTGCGCCATGGTGATTTCTCAATCTCAAGCCCAAACTGCAGCGCGAGAAATAATCAAAATAAATCCTCGTTTCGAAATTGTTATAGAGAGATCCGGTTTTTGCACCATAGGTATAAGGGCAAAATCGTCCCGACAGCGGGAGAGCAACTTTTCCTCATTGGCATCGTCCATCCTCTCCCAACAACTATCCACGAAAGCCGCAGCAACAATAATCAAACGAGTTGAAGAACTTTGTGAAGGTTCACTTACTCCGGCGAAGATTGGAGATTTAAGAGCTTCTCAACTTCGCTCAGCTGGTTGCTCGGAAGCAAAAGCAAAAGCTGTTCGAGAGTTAGCTAAGAACTCTATAAATGGCACAATTCCGATGAATTCGCTTCATCGACTCAATGATGAGGAAATTATGAAATATCTCTTGCCTCAATTTGGTATTGGTCGATGGACGGTTGAAATGTTTCTTATGTTTCAACTCGGCCGTCAAGATATCTGGCCCGTGGGAGATTTAGGCGTGCGTCGTGGCTGGGAACGCATTCACAAAATGCGAAGCGAAATTGAGCCAAAAAATCTAGAGAAGATCGGGGCAAAGTACTCACCATTTCGCAGCCATGTAGCGTGGTACTGCTGGAGAGCAAATGAAGTGCTCTAGCTTGCGTAGTTACTTACTCTTGGGCTCCAAAACAAGTGCCACCGAGTTAATACACCAACGCTGATCCGTCGGAACTGCATAGCCTTCGCCTTCAAAAACGTGACCTAAGTGAGAACCGCACGATGCGCAACGAACTTCCGTGCGAATTCGTGGAGCGAGGGATCTATCTTCAAGAAGGACAACAGCATCATCTTTAGTTGGCGCATAAAATGAGGGCCAGCCACAACCAGAGTGAAATTTCTCTTCACTTCGAAATAGCTCAGCCTCACATGCTTTGCATTTATAAACGCCAATCGTTTCAGTTTCGTAATATTTACCGGTAAAAGCAACTTCAGTACCAGCTTTACGAAGTACATCAAAGGAAAGCGGATCTAATTTACTCTGTAACTTCTGATCATCAAGTTGCACAGGAAAAGGTTTTCCAGTCTGTGGGTTAATTTTAGGAAGATCTGAACCTGGCTCCATCATGCTCTCCAATTCTCGATATTTAACTAATTTGATTGGCTTTATTTGACAACCGGAAAAGGCACTCCAGTGGTGGAATGACAATCGTAGCCATTAGGGTTTTTTTCCAAATATCTCTGATGATATTCCTCTGCCAACCAATACGTGTGAGGAGCGGCATCTTGAATCTCTGTGACAATTTCGCCATAACCTTGCCTTGATAGTTCATCGTTATAGATTTCGCGGGTATTAATGGCGGCAATCATCTGATCTTCTGATGTTGTGAAGATTGCGCTGCGATATTGAGTGCCAATATCTCCACCTTGTTTATTAAGAGAAGTCGGATCATGCATCGTCCAAAACTCTTCAAGTAAACGTTGATATGAAATTTGGGATGGATCGAAGAGAACTTCAACGGCTTCAGCATGATTTGTAGTGCCGGTACATACTTGCTCGTAGGAAGGTGACGGTCTTGTGCCTCCCATGTATCCAACTGATGTGGAGATAACGCCCGGCAATTTCCAGAAGCGTCTTTCTGCTCCCCAGAAACATCCCGTTGCAAAATACGCGCGTTGATTCACGAGCGAATCTTGGCATGAACAATCACTGATAATCTTGTCGAAAGCGCCCCCGTAGCTCAGGGGATAGAGCACCGCCCTCCGGAGGCGGGTGCACAGGTTCGAATCCTGTCGGGGGCACAGTCGTATTCATACTTCTCATGGCGTAATTCACCCTCATTTTCATCAAATTGCCGTCACAGACTCTTGAGTTACAAAGTTTCACACGGGAGAATTAGGACAGTAATTGAGCCCACTCGGGCAACAAGCACCGCCTTCACGAGCGCAAGACGTGTTGGACGGCGCCTGTGTGCGAGTCGGTCAGAAACATAAGTTTGAAGGGAAGTAACAATGACAATGGATTGGCGCCATCGCGCAGCATGTCGTGATGTCGATCCTGAATTGTTTTTCCCAGTTGGAAATACTGGACCAGCAATTGCACAAATTGAAGAAGCAAGAAAAGTTTGTATGCGTTGTGAAGTTCGCGAACCATGTCTGCAATGGGCGCTTGAAAGTGGACAAGATTCTGGAGTGTGGGGCGGTCTCTCTGAAGATGAGCGTCGCGCGATGAAGCGTCGCGCTGCACGAAATCGCGCTCGCTTAATGGAGAATCAAATTAACGAGTAAGTTCGCATCAACCACTAGGGGTTTCTTAACGCTCTAGCGGAAAGGTAATTCGAACTTCTGTTCCCTGGGCTGGTTTAATAAATTCTATAGATCCAGCTAATTCATTTTGCGTCAGCGTACTAACAATCTGCAGACCTAAATTAGTATTTTTTTCAAGAGAAAAATCATCAGGAATTCCAGCACCATCATCTATAACAGATGCAGTCATAGTTGATGAAGTCTTAACTACCTTTACCCGCACTGATGTTCCTTTATCTGAAACCCCATGCTCCAGGGCATTATGAATGAGTTCCGTTAGTACTAGCGCTAAAGGCGTTGCCACGAGGGAAGGAATGGAGCCAAATTCCCCTTCTTTCTCAATTTTGATTTCGTTGGGACGTGCGCTCAATTCCACAGCGCTCTGAATTATCTTGGAAATTACTTCATCAAATTGAACAGTGTCTTGCGCGCTCGATGAGAGCGTTTCATGGACCAGGGCGATTGAAGCAACTCTTCGTACCGCCTCTTCAATAGCTGCGCTTGCGTTAGGGTCTTCAATACGCCTTGATTGCAACCGTAATAAAGCAGAAACAGTTTGCAGATTGTTCTTAACGCGATGATGAATCTCTCGAATTGTCGCATCTTTACTAATAAGTGCTCGATCTTTGCGTCGTAATTCAGTTACGTTATGAACTAGCACCACAGCACCAATACGATTTTCACCTTCCGTCAAAGGAATTGCGAGAAGATCAATCACTCCCCCACTGTTTTCAAACTCATCGCGACGTAAAGTCTTTCCGCTCATAGAGACTCGGAAATTTTCCTCCCTAGGATTTAGCTCTGCGCTTTTGAGTGTCAGTGAATCGAGAACTTCACCAAGTACATGCCCTTCTAAATCGCGCTCCCAACCAATTCGGCTAAAAGCTGAACGAGCATTAGGGCTTGCAAAAATAACTTCACCTTCTACATTAAGACGCACTAGGCCATCCCCCACGCGGGGCGCCGCTTCAGCTAAATAAACATTGTCCTTCACGGGGAAGTTACCCTCTGCAATCATTCGATAAATATGGTTCGCAATTTCGCGATAATTAAGTTCTAGACGCGACGGAGTTCTCATCGTTTCCAGATTTCGGTGACGAGATATAACCGCAATTACTTTTCCATTATAGAAAACTGGAATTGTCTCTTCCTTGATAAGAAGTTCGCCAAACTGTTCTGGCTGACTATCGCGAACAATCTCTCCCGTAGACAAGGCATGATCAATATGTGGTCGTGCGCCCCAAGAAACCTGATCGCCGATTAAGTCTTGCGTAAAAACAGTTGCTGCGGTCATGGGGCGGATCTGTGCAATCGCTAAATGGCCTTCAGGCCAACTCTTCTCGTCAATGCGACGTGGCACCCAAAGAACCAAATCCGCAAATGAAATATCAGCGAGGAGTTGCCACTCGGCAACAAGTTCTCCAAGGCGCGCAATATCGGCATCAGAGAGCGATGTTGAACCCCCGAGAAGATGGCGAAACGGCATGGGCGAAAGAGTACTCAGAATGATTTAGCAAGATAAATTGAGAGCTCTCTTATTGCTCTTCGCAGCCCACTTCGGGGTGCAACTTCTGCGAGCGTTGAGTACTGACTTTGCGCACGGTCGAGAACTGGATAATCACGTGGGAAAACGAAAGTTTGGTCACTTCCGAGCCGAGATTTGAAACTCTTCTGAAGCGCACGTTGGCGATTTGAACTTCCTGATTTATTGAGAATAAATGTCACGGTTGACTCAGGGAGATTTTCATCCATTGACCTGCGAAATTGCTCTAGCTCGGCGAGAGAAGAGTTCTCCGATTGCGAAATGAAAATAACTTGTCCGCACTGCTGCAGTAATTCAAAATACTCTCGTCCAACACTTCTTCGATCAGTCAGCAACTCAGACAACTGTGGTACTTGTCCAATGTCGAGAATGTAAATTGACTCTGCATCTACATCTTCAAAGACTGCGTCGTTCATGGCACTAAAGCTCTTAACCGAGAGCTGTGGTGTTATGTGTAGATTGTCAGAGCTTTGTAAGCCAAGCCTCTGATGAATATCTCGTCGATAAGGATCGGCATCAATCAAAATGGCATTTCTCAACTCTGAAATCTCGAATGCAAGATTAAGGGCTATAGTCGATATTCCAGGCGAGCCTGAAGATCCAGTCAAAGCAATAAAGTTCTTTCTTCTTCTATATTTGGTAAAACTTGAAGGCAAAACTTCAGGACGTCGAAGTGCCTCTCGTGCTCGAGCCTTAATCTCCTCTGGCGTCAGGGATATGTGTGATGAAATTTTCAAGAGGGCTCTCTGTTCGGAGACCACCATGGCACAATCCCGTGAGTTAAGACCGAATTCATCATCAACAACTAAAAGGGATCTCTGTTCTCCGCCAGTTGTACTTGCAAGATAATCTTGCAATTGAGTGATGGAATAGCAACGAGTTCCAAGAACGAATTCATCTGCGACAAGTGCTGCAATAACGCTATCTTCGATGTTGGCATCAACAAGAGCGGTTACAAGTGCAATCTTCAATTACTACGCACCACGATAAATTCACTATCAGACATGGCAGAGACAACTTCTGAGACTTGTGAGGCCGGAACAAGGATGGTCATACCAATCTCTCCGCCTAACTTGCTTGCTTCTATATCTATCGCATCGACTGAGATGGTTGGCAATAGAAGTTGTGATCTTTTGAGTTTCGGTGCTTCCAAATTTCCGTTTAGTTGTTCTCGCGGAATGATATAGATGTCAACAATACTTCCGCTCTTAACGCCGATGGGTAGACGTAAACGTGATAATGAAATAGGAACTTTTTTATAGTTTAACTGCGATTCTTTAGATAATGAGTAGGTCGGAATGAGCTCTGAAGAACCGACTGCACGGAGTACCTGACTACCTACAATTGAATAATGAGCATCGAGATATAGAGATGCACTGTTAGGCATTAATACTTGAACGGGAACAACATCGGCATCTTCGATGATTCGACCTGGGGCTAGATCATTGGATGCGCTCCAAACTGTGATCATCCGAT
>JACCDP011341076.1_pt1 | contig 10145 bp, 14 predicted proteins | sample 7445841 | NCBI WGS metagenome assembly JACCDP01 (sample SAMN15323441, study PRJNA562643) | freshwater metagenome | isolation source: river surface water | place: USA:Blue River Watershed | collected 2017-08-17
CGCCCGCCCGTCCGCCCGCGCAGCCATCTTCAACAAGGTCGTGCACACCTTCGGGCCCTGCGCCGAGATGCTGCGGGCGTCCGAGGACGTCTACGATGCGGTGTGCGCGAGCCCAAACACCACCAACCGGCACGCCCACAACGACGTTGCGAACTTTGGGTTCTGGGGCCTGCGCGCCGCCGCTGCGCTGGAGCCGCTGCGCAACGGCCTGATCCTGGACTTCCGGCTGGCGTGCTTGACGGAGACGGCCGATGGCGTGCGCGGCGCGTGGTGGGACGAGCTGCTGGGGCTGCTTGCGGCGCGCGTGCCGGGCGGCCTGCGTACGCCGCCCAAGGCATCCACCTCCGCGATCGAGATCCACTTGGACTACTAAGGCCGTGGCCAAAGCAGCTCGTGAGAACTGTGGCTGTGGCTGAAGTGGCCGATGATGAGGGTTTTTATTGAAGCGCGTGTTGTGTAATGTTGTCTGGAAAAGTAACAAGGTCAGATGAAGTGATCAGTGATCAGCATGCACAGCGTGCTCCGTGCATCCATAAGAGCCCTCCACCCCACCGCCCTCCCCACTTCGTTTTTCTCTCACCCCGCCCCCACACCTTGTGCGCCAGGTGAGCTGGGGTGACTCGGTGGTGACTGGGAGTAACTGGAGTGAGCTGACCCCTTACCCCCACCCACCCCACAGAATGAGGAGTACCAATGTCACCATCCCCATGCTGCCAGAGCTCTTCCAGCGGGCCAAGGGGACCCCACGCGGCAGCATCCTGTTCCACAACCTGGACGGCACCCTCCAGATGGAGGCGGTGCACACGTACAACGAGTCGCACCACCCCAATGCGTGGGTTGCCATCTATGTTCTCGCCAGCCAGTACGATGACTCGCCAGACCCGGATGAGGACAACGTGCGCAGGGCCCTGAAAGGCTCCTGCCTTCGGTTTGTGACTGACACGTACACTAACACCAGCCACGACCGCTGGATGTTTTACGAGAAGGCCTACTGCTGCTCCTCCGCCGCCGCCCTGTCGGCCTCCTGGGACAACGTGATGATGGCTCTGATGAAGGCCGCCGCCACACTAAGCGCAAGTTGGTTCGTAGTCCTTAGTTGGTGTAGTCCTTAGTAGTCCTTACGTGTGTACGTCGAGAATGAAAAACTGTATCATTGCTGCAGAAACTGTGCAGCAATGTTGCAATTAAAGGACTAGCTTGCTCTCGATGGGAGGAATGCCCATGGCGTCATTCAGAAAACCGCGCATCAGCAGCCCCACATCACGCCCGGTCAACGTGGGAAAGGGCACCACGCCGCGCCGCAGGCCCCACAGGTTGATTTCCACGAGCAGCAGGCCGCCGTAGCTCCACAGCCCGCGCCGCTTCACCTCCACGCCAGAGATGAGCAGGCCCAGGGGTCGGCCGCTGGTCAGCGCGGAGACCAGCGCGCTGCCAAAGCTGTCGGTTGGCTGAGCAAGGCAGTGTGCCACGCTCACGTCCACAGACCCCGCCAAGTGCTTGCTTGGGTTCACGACCAGGAGCTCGAATGTTGATGCGACGTCCACCTCGCGCACCATCCAAAACCACTCCCCGCACCCGGAACGCCGGTCGTCACAGCGCCCCTGGCACACAACCCCTGGGCGGGGGCCGGTCATGGCAGAGACGCCTTTCTGGGGGGCCAGCGAAAACATACTCGAAAAAATAAATATGGGGGAAGGGGCCTTCCGCCGGACAAGTAGGCCCCACGCGTTTCGCGCTTTCTTTTCGCGCTTTCCTCGTGGAACGAACCAATGCTGCGCCGCGCACGCAGCGGCGGTCGCCCTCGAATTTCCAAAAGCCTCCCGAAAAAAAAAAGTTTGGGCCGAGAAGTGTCTTCTCGCCGCCCTCCAAGACATGTCTCGCATGTCCCGCATGGGTAACTGTGTGTGTCACGGCCTGCCTGGCTATGTAACTATGTCGTCTCTGTCGTCTTCGCGCCCTGGTTCATCGGGCGGACGCCTGCCGAGACGTGTCTCGCGACGTGTCTCGCAAGCGGCTCCAACCGTTGCTGCGCCGCGCACGCAGCGGCGGTCGCCCTCGAATTTCCAAAAGCCTCCCCGAAAAAAAAAAGTTTTTGCTTGTCGCTGTTGCTTGCCACTGTTACCACACACACCCAAAAACACACCCAAAAACCAAAACAACTCAGGGGTCGGGGACGCCGTCGTAAAAAGCGCCGCCGATGAACGTGGCCGTCTCCTTGGCCACCCACGCGCAGTCGAGGGGCACGTCCACGGCGACGAACAACAGAGCCGGGTCGGTGTGCGACGCCATCTCGTCGATGACCTCCAGCGGCGCATAGTCGATAAACGACCGGCCTTCTCGACCGTCAACGTCTCGCACGCATACTGCTCCATGGTGTGGAGTCGAAAAAAAGAAGAATGATTGGTGCAGTGCCCGGCGCGCTCATATAGGCCTCCGGGGGCTGCGCTGTGCTGTGCTGCGCTGTGTGGCGTGGTGGTGGTTGTGTTGCACTCAAACAAATTCAAATTCAAACATTCAGTAGTGGTACACAAGCGCAGACGGCGGCGGCGCCGGGACGGGCTGCAGCGTCGCGGGCACCGTCGCGATCGCAGGGTGATCCATCGCCGCCACGGCCGATAAAGACGCGAGACGGTTCGCCTCCAACTCGGAACGCAGGTTCGATTCCAACTGCTCGATGCGCAGCTCCAGGCGCGACACGACGCCGGCCACGCGCACGAGGGCCGCCGCGACAAACTCCAGGTCCTGAGACATCGCGTGCGTGCGGGTGTGCGCGAAAAAAGGAAGACTGACAACCGCGCGGCGTCCGGGTACTTGTGCTCGCACCGGCCAGGCGTAGCACGCGCAGCACGCCCCGGGGCGGATAAAGGACGGCCTCGCACCGCGCAATTCACTTTTCTTAATTTTGCACGCCCACCCGTCCCACCGCCGCCGCATAGTCGACCATGGCCCGCTCGATCTGCCCGTCCGCCCCCGTCAAAACGACCACCGCCCCGGCAGGCCTCTCGGTCGCCATCCGGGACGGCACCGTCGAGCAGCACAACATGATGATCCGCAGGTGAGCGCGCGTTCTGTGGCGCGTTGTAGCCCGCGTCTTAACCGCGTCTTAACGGTCTTAACCTTCCCCTGGTTAACGCAGGGCCATGAACCCCGTCATGTCCAAGGCCATGAAGAGCAAGAACAACGCGCGCAAGTCCATCAAGGACGCATTCGAGGGCTTCTGCAAGATGTGCGCCTTTGCGCCGCTCGTCGACCTGCGCGAGAGCTGGAACGTCATCCACCAGTTCGTCCAGCCGTACGACGAGGACGACTCGGACGACCCCTACGCCAACGAGCCCGAGGACGGCGTGCTCACCGTCGCGGGGCTCGACGATATCTGCTGGGACGCGGATGACGTCCGCTACATGCTCGAGGACGGCGACGTCGCGGGCGCGCTGGCCGAGGTCGACCGCTTCGTCAGCCTCGCGTTCGGGGACGAGAAGGACCTCAAGTGAATGGTGTTCTGGTGTTTTAGGGGTCGGTGTTTTAGGTGGCGTGCGCGCGTGTGGTGTGTGTCGTGGTGTGTGTCGTAACCCGTTGTAACCCAGGCAGACCCTTGCTGCGCGCCGCACGCAGCAGTGACGCCGCCAACGAACCCAGGGCAGGTCCGGCGAAAAAAAGTTTTGGGGGCCGCTCGACGCCTGCGTCGCCTGGTCCCCCTGGCCTCGGGCGAGGGGAGCGGAGCGGAGCGCAGCGCAGCGACGCGACACGAGCACGGGCCTGGGGCCATGGACCCCCTTAAATAAAAATGATGGTGGTTGTTATCAAATGCCCATGCGGTCGTCGTCGTTCTTCGGTTGGGACGGACTGGGGCTGGTGCTGCTGGTGGTTGTGGCGTGCCTGCTCCTGATGCTTTTCTCGATCGCGGTTCTGGCTCGAGGTTTCGGCGGCCGGTCAAGGCCGATGTCTCCGGAGGAAGACAGGGCCATGTACACGTGCGTACACTCGCGCCCGGCGTGCCTGAAATGCATCAACGACAAGAGGAACGACTGCGGAAACGCCGAGTGCAGGGCCTGTCGTCTCAGCAATTTGAATGTGAAACGAGCTTAAGGCCGCGGGGTCGAACGCCCCCAAATGTACGATTTCACGACCGACTGGTTCTCGCAGCGCATCCCCGAGATCCGGGAGTCCGTCGCCGCGCTCGAGCGCCAGCCGCACGCCATACTCGAAATCGGGTCCTGGGAGGGCAGGTCGGCCATCTGGTTTCTAGAGACCTTTCCCAACGCCACGATGACGTGCGTCGATACATGGGAGGGCTCCGCGGAACACTCGAAGGAAGACCTGGGGGGGCTGTACGACAGGTTCCAGGCAAACGTGCGTCTCGCCAACGTGGCAGACCGGCTCGTCGCCAGGCGGGGACCCAGTCAACGCGTGCTCTTCGGGCTCGAGCCGGAATCCTTTGATCTCGCGTACGTCGACGGCGCGCACGAGGCACCAGCCGCGCTCTCCGACATCGTCATGGCGTGGCACCTCCTCAAACCGGGGGGCGTCATGATCGTCGATGACGTCATGGGAGGCTCCCCCGGGCAAAACCCCCTCGAACTTCCGAAAATCGCAGTCGAGGCCTTCTGCACCGTCTTCCAGGGGCACTACCAGGTGCTGCACGCCGGCTACCAAGTCCATCTCAAAAAGAAAGTCCCGGCCCTTGCTGTGTAATTCCCGCAGCAATGGTCGGGGTCTATATAAACTAGCCGGCCCGCGCCGGCTTTTTCAGTTCAAAAGAAAATGGATGTCCACAAACTCGAGGCCTGGCAAAACGGGACTCTCAAGGCCTTTGACGCCTGTGTCGGCCTCGGGTGCTCCGTCGATGAAGCGCTCGATCGCATGTCCAAGGTGCTGTGCGTCCAGCACGGCGTGAACGATGGCTACTACGCCAAGAACCGCGCGACCGCGATACAGTGCATGGTCACCACCCTGCTCGCCCGCGAACTCGGGCTCCCCGTCGTAGATTTCTTGGATTTCACACGATTCGAGTTTCTGTACACCCGCCCAGTGTAAAGAAATCGCGAACGCCCGCTCGCAGCGCATAAAAGCAACAGGGTGGGCTCGCAAACTCACTTCTTCTCTTTTCTGCGACGATGGCAGGGTGAGCAGGCAGCGCGCGCGGTCCAGACAGCCAGCACAGTGCCGAAATCGGCACACACACACACACACACACTGCGAGCGGCTCGTCGCACAGCTCAGCGCCATCTACGAGCCGACCCTGGGGCCGCAGTACCCACCCGGCGTGGCCCAGCGGCTCTTTGAAACTGGACTCGAGCTGCACTTTGATTCCCAAAAGCTGTGCCGCGCGCTGGCCCTCCAAGTCGAAAAGCTGCTGGACATGGCGCGGGAGAACGGTCTCCCCGCCGGTATTCTGACGTTTGAATGACGGTGTAACAAAAAAAAACGATGGAACGCGGGGTCGGAACCCGGGCGCGACGCCTCGGACGATTAGCGGGCTCAAATGGCCCATCGAACGAGGCGTCTGCGGCGGGGTTCGAACCGCAGACCTCAAGGACTTATGCAGGATGGCAGCCTTAGTCGGGCGGGTACTCCCAACCTGTAGATCACCGCGCGCCTGGGACGCAGGGATTTCGCACGACCCAATCCCACAGCGGCGTCCTTTCTTCGCCACCGCGTGCGTCACCGCGTCGCCACCGCGTCGCCACCGCGTCGCCACCGCGTCGCCACCGCGTCGCCACCGCGTCGCCACCGCGTGCGTCACGCGAATATCAGCAGCAGCGGTACCATGGATAACGCCATGTGCAGGCTGACCAACCGCCGCGACAAGTTCGTCTTGGGCGCGATGTTGGACCCGGACGTCGAGTGCGTCGCGAGCGCGAAAAACATAACCGTCGTCCGGTTAACCGGCGTGTCCTCAGGGACGTCAAAGTGCTTAGTAAAGTCGAGGCTGCTGTACACGATAAATGACAGCACCAGCACGAACAAGTGGTACACCACCACGAACGCAGTGTCCAGCTTCTTCAGGCGCAGCATTTACCTGATGGCCGAAAAAAATTTGAGTCGCCCGCCACGTGTCCGCACATAACCGACATTAATTCCCCAAACGGGTCGTGAGGAGGCCCGCCCGCGAAGCTCAGTCAGGTCGAGCGCCCGGCTTTTAGGTCTCCTAAGCTACCGGGTGGTCGTGGTTTCAAATACCACCGTGGGCGATTTTTTGACGCGAAAAAAAGCGCGGGAAATCCGCGTCGCGCAGCAGGCCATGCTGCGTCGCCCCACATAAGAGACCCCCCGGCTGGCCCACACACTATTTCCTTTTTCTGCACCCTTTGCGCCAGGCCCTGAGTCGACCTTTCCCGTAACGACCAGGAGTCGACTGTCCGTAACGACCCACCATGAACGCCGCCGTCGTCGCCCCTACGACAGACAGGGTCTACCGCCAAGTTCGTTGGCAGTCGCTCGGCGTCTCGTGCCGCTCGTGCACCAAGAGCTCCGCCCTCGAGACGGGCTACTGGTGCAAGGAGCGCCAGCTCTGCAACCGCTGCTACCGCGGGCAGCTTAACGAGGTCAAGAAAATTAACAACGAGCGCACCAAGCACAAGGCAGACGTCACGCGCGACATGCCCGCGCCCCCGTCCCAGGCGCCGCCGCCAGAGCCAGAGCACATGCTCGCCGAGGTGCGCGCGAGCGTTTGTTTGACGTGCGCGGTCGGCGTTCAAGTCCTCACCGGTTAATCAACCGTGCGCGCGCAGATGACCGCCCAGCAGCTGGTCATGCCCAAGGTCGTCCGGTGGGGCGGACGCGAGTGGGGGATCATCATGCCGCGCACGCAGTACCGATGGGGCCAGCTCCAGCACGTGGAGGACCAGAACGACGACGCCCGCGACCCCGTCACGCACACCGCATGCGGCATCGCGGTCTACCGCACGCCGGCAGACCTGATGGCCGAGCAGAACGGCAACGGCGAGTCGTATCCACCCTTCCACGTGCACGTCCGGATGATGCGCGATGACGATACGCTCGTCGCGACGGACACGTCGGACTTCAACCCTCACGGCCACGCGTTCAGTGCCCTCGCGTTTGACGGATCGTTCAGCCGTGTCAGGATCTACATCGTCGGCGATGAGTACGTCGCCCAGGCGGCCGCGATCGATGCGCACGTGGACATGGACATGGACGGGGGCGAGCCTCTCGAGGAGTATGACTCCGAGCACGACAGCCCCGCGTACAGTCCCGCGTACAGCCCCGCGTATCAGCCCACCAGCCCCGCGTACCAGCCCGAGCCGCAGTACATCGACCTCACCGCCGTCAATTCCCCGCCCGCCGCCGCCGCACCACCGCCGCCGGTAGAGAGCCGCGAGGGCACGTGCGTCGTGTGCTGGGCCGAGCAGTCCAACGTCGCCAACGTGCCGTGCGGGCACATGGCAATGTGCCAGCAGTGCGTCGAGAACCCCGCGTTCGCCAACCAGCGGGTCAAGACCTGCTTCATTTGCAGGACCCGCGTCTCGGGAACCCTGAGGGTGTATGTCGCATAGTTTTTTAGTGTGTAGCTTTGTAACTTTGTAGCGAGCTTTGTAGCGTGTGTGTTCCATATGACGAGTATATATACCAGTGTAACGTCTCCGTAGCCAGACGTGTGCCCCAGCTGCCCCCCCTGGACTTGCGCCGCCTGGTCCCCCTGGCCACGGGCGAGGGGAGCGGAGCGAAGCGGAGCGATCCCGAGCACGGGCCTGGGGCCGCAGACTCTGCGTTACCTTTTGACCGGCCCCTAAATAATATCTCGACAACATCACACACAACACACACATGCCAGCGCTCACGAGGGCACAGGCGCTCGCAAAGGCCAGGGCGCTCGCAAAGGTCAAGGCGATGAAAGCTGCCGCCAACGCACAAAAGGCCAACGCACAAAAGGTCCGCGCCGTCGTGGCCAAGGCCGAGAAAATCGTCAAGTCCCCCGGGAGCCCCCAATCCAAGCTTCAGCTCCTCGGGCGGCTGGTCACCGGGAGGAACCTCGTCATCGGCGCCGTCGCGCTGTCGGCCATGTCCCCCAACGTCGTCGGCAAATTCATGTTCGACGTGCTCATGGCCGCGGGGGCCAAGGCGGCCGATCTCGTGCGCGTGCTCCGCAAAGTCACCGACGACCAAATCATCAAAATGTATCGCCCCAAAATCGAGGCGCTCATCCGGCAAGAGGCGGCCAACCGCAGGAAACGCATATTCCAGAGGGCCGGAAAGGCAGGGGGCAGGGCGGTCGTGGCCGTCGGAAAGGCAGGGGGCAGGGCGGTCGTGGCCGTCGGAAAGGCAGGGGGCAGGGCGGTCGTGGGCACGGGGCGCTTCGTCGCGCGGCACTCCGGCAAGATCGCGAGAGTCTCCAAAGCCGCAGTCGTGGGGACGACACTCGCGCTCGTCGATATCCAAAAGGGCATGCTGCGCTACGCCGCCGTGATCACCAAGTGGCTCTACGGCATCGCAGACAGCCAGCTGTCCATCACCCAAAAACTCAAGATCGTCAAGAGCTACTTTGGCGGGTACGCCCCCAAGTTCGTCAAAAACCTCTTTTTCAAGAAGAAACCCATCCCGAAGAGGAGCGTGTTCGGCTGGATCTCCCCGGATATGAGCGGGCTGTGGACCAACGCGCGGACGGCAAAGGCGGCGGCCAACGCGGCCCAGGCCGCAGCGGAGAACATGGCCAAGAAGACAAAGGCGGCGGCCAACGCGGCAAAGACGGCCAACGCGGCGGCCAAGGCGGCGGCGGCGGCCAAGGCGGCAAAAGACGCAGCTGGCGCAGCTGACGCGGCCAAGCGGGCGATGTTCGACGCGGCCAAGGCCAATGCCGCAGCTGACGCGGCCAAGCGGGCGATGTTCGACGCGGCCAAGGCCAATGCCGCAGCCGCCGGCATGGACAACATCGAAAAAATCTTGCTGGGCGCGGGCGGGCTCATGGCTCTCGCCATCCTCGCGCACGTTGCAGCGGCGACAGCCATGCGGGGCAACAACCACCGGTACCGTCGCCGCAGGTACGACGACCGCCGTAACAACCACTACCACCACCGCCGTTGAAAATAAAATAATACATGTTTACACCATCCATGCCCGCGGCGGCAAAGGGACCGGCAGCCAAAACCAAGAAGAAGAAACCCCTCAAAAAGCCGGCCCTCAAAAAGCCGGCCCTCAAAAAGCCGGTCGTCAAAAAGCCGGCCCTCAAAAAGCCGGCCGTCAAAAAGCCTCGTCAGGCCCGCCGTCAGGCCAAGGTCGACGGGGTGTCGCTCCAGAGGGTGATGGCAGCCATCGCGGCCGCGAACAGGGCCGCCAACCGCGCTCACCGCGCCGCAAACTCGGCCGAGAGGCGCCGGGCAAACGAACGGGGGAACAAGCAAGCCGTGCACATCGTCGTGGAGGATCGGAGCATGCCGCACAAGAAAAAACTCATCGCGCTCCTCGCGATCTTCATCGCTCTCGTGACATACAGAACCTATAAAATCACGCTGCCGATGCTCAGGGCCGCGTGGGAATCCGCCATCAAAATGGTCGATAAATTCGTGGAAGCCGTCAAATCGTTGCTGGAATCCATGCGTCTGGCGGGCAACGCCAAGGCCGCAGAGGGCACGTCCGGGGAGGCCGCAGCCAAGAACGCCGCGAACAAAGCCAAAAACGCCGCGGACGAGAACATCGAACAACTCAAGCGCAAAATGATCGTGCTGTGCTGTAACTGCTGCTGCGAGGGAAACACGTGCCGCGGAAAGAACAAAAGCGCAAATGGCAGCGGGAGCAGCGGGAGCAGCGGGAGCAGCGGGAGCAGCGGGAGCAGCGGGAGCAACGGCGGTGGCGCGGGCGAGGGCGTCGGAGGGTTCGTCGGCGGGCTCGCACGAATGGTCGGAATGGGCGGGTGGATGCAGGCCGGAATCCAAAGAATGATAACCATGGCCACCAGAACGTTCATGACCGCCGCCGTCGCGCTCGTACTCAAACAAATGGGTCTCAAAAATGTCGCAATTATCGCCAAATCCATAGCCAAATTGATTGGGAACGTGCTCACAGGGGCGTTCCACATGGCTACCGGTTACAGGTATTACCCGCGGGGCGGCGGCGGTGGCGGCGGTGGCGGCGGTGTCGGCGGTGATGGTGGCGACATCGGCGGTGATGGCAGTGATGGCGGTGATGGCGGC
>JACCDP011095403.1_pt1 | contig 10143 bp, 6 predicted proteins | sample 7445841 | NCBI WGS metagenome assembly JACCDP01 (sample SAMN15323441, study PRJNA562643) | freshwater metagenome | isolation source: river surface water | place: USA:Blue River Watershed | collected 2017-08-17
ATGCATACAGAGTAAAATTAATAATATAAGGAACTTCAGAGTACATTGACTTGTAAGCACCACCGACAACATTTGATCTTTGTGTTGTTCTATTGATCTTTCTAGATGGATCATAGAGCATATTACCGATTTCAAATCCTAGTTTTGGTAAAACTATTTGAACTCTTGAATTTTTGGATAAACTACTTTCCTGGGAAAGTCTCCATAAAAACTTTTCTTTGTTTCCATAACTCAATGGAACTCGTATTTTTTCTTTCTCAGAACCATCTTCGTTATAACGAATCACATATACGGATTCAAACATTGAACCAAACGCCAATACTATTTTTCGTATAGATTCGTTATAGAATGATTGACCTACGCTAAACATTAGTCACACTCCTCTGAGAATGGATTGTCTTTGCTAAAATTAAGTTCTCCGTCCGCTGCCTCTGCGTATAGGTCATTCTCAATTTCATCAACACCAGCAATCGGATCGACAGAAAGATTGACATTGGTGGTGTTGTAGTTGAGCAAGTAGTATTCTGTGCCATATACTTTGCTCTTGATTGTTTCGCTTCCAGAGGGTCCAGTGGCAAATGTTCCACTGACACCCTTGATATAAGCAAATGCTCCATTGATCTCTACAATGGTTCCTTCAGCAGTTGCGTTTGCATAGGTAGAACCAGCACCCGTAACTCCAGCAACTTGGAATATTGATTCATTTCTCTTGAAGGTTGCAGATCCAGAAACTGGAGCACCAGAGATTTGGAAGTAGTACATATTATTAATTCTCTTATCTTGTACTTCGTCAATATTGTTAATTCCTGTATCGATTTCTTCGAACGAGTAAGTAAAGAGTTCACATGTAAGAGTATATGTTGTCAAAATGCCAAATTGGAAGAATGGCATCTTGTCTTCAACATAATTGATTTCAAATAAACTTTTATTAAATGGAAAATAAATCAAATCACCTTCTCTTGGTGTTTTGATTGAATTATCCTTTGCATATATTTCCTGATCAAATCTTCGCTTTGCAACTTGTAATGTAACTCGGTCAGTGATGTTAATACCAAACTTACTGATGATATTCATCTGACCGCCGAATGCTTGAACATTCTGAATATACATTTCTATCGTATATGCATCTTTAAACTGAGATATCGTGTCTTCACCAAAGATTAAATCTTTATTTAAATATTCTCTAGGAATATAGATCATATCCCTACCCATTGCACGAATAGTCTCAATTGTGAGATCGTGCAATAAATCTTGTTCTCCAACATATTCTTTGAAGTAGGGATTTGTTGCCATATGTTATCCGATCATGAAATCTATCGGTAGTTCGTAAGATCTTTCAAATTCTTGTTCTACTAGTGCAATTTCTTGAATTGCTTCTTGATATATTTGAGCACCTTTAAATGTAATTCCACCTGGTAATTGAACTCCATCATATTTCATCATGTTAGCACCCCATTGTCTTTTGATGAGTGCGGTGACATACTTCTTTAAAAGACGATCATCATAAATTTTTGTATGAATATCTGGATCTAGAGCAGCATATGCTTCTATGATAAGATAATGACCAGCAGGAATATCTTGTGAAAATGCATCAACATAGATCTTGTCTGTAACTTTACTAAAACGAATTCCTTTTTCTGGACTAAAGAATTGTTCAAGTAAACTGATGTATGACATTGTTACCTGATATCCAGCGAGCGGTGTTGATTGACTGCCATTCAGACCACGATTGATGCCGAAGTAATCTGTAAGTGCTAACTGGTAGCGAACATCGAACATGTTGACACCAGACAAAGTACCAAAACGGAATACCTTTACAACGGATACTATATCTTCGCCTTTTGGACCTTCTGGATCGTCTGCTGGATTATCGATATCCGTAACATTGATATATCCACGATCTAGGTCTGTTTGTGTGACTTGATATTTAAAATAAACTTTTTGTACACCATCATAGTGGCGAGTAGTAAAATACTGAAGTGCTTCATCCAAACGGTCTTCGCATTGTTGCGAATCGACATTAATTTGAATTACAGGATGACCAAGAGCACGAAGACAATGCTCAATCAGTGTTTCTCTTGAGTTTGGTGCTGTTGGTGATGACGGCATAAAAAATTCTCCTTACATTATTTATAAGGAGAACTTTTTTGTTATTATTGTGCTGGTGGTTCACTATTCTTTGGAAATTCGTGAACCAAAACTGGTATTTTTTCTATTTCCTTGAAGGAAAGTTGATCAATATAAAATCTTCTAGTTATTGGTGGGACACCCTCATCTGCCTTTGATTTTTCATAGTTTGTAAATCCAGGCATCTGTAGTGGACAGTTCAGTTTTGGGTAGTCTAACTTTGAGTATTCATTTCCCTCAGATACTAACCATGTTCCCTTTTTATCACCACACCCACAACCTCCGCAAAAATGTTTACCAGGAGTTGAGGATTCCTTCAAGTGTTCACATGGCGGTAAGACACCACCTTGGTTCTTATTGCCAAAACAACTTAGAACTCGTAGTTGCTTTATTGGCTTTGTAACCTTCTCGTTGCTTACTCCACGGGATGCGACTGCCATGGCAAAACTTTGCATCATGGTCAATTTTTGTTTAAGTGCTCCCTGTGGTACGATTTCTTCTTTTCTGAAAGAAGTTTCACTTGTTGGCGTTGATTCGGGGGGAGTTGCTGGAGTTTGGTTTAACTGATTTTTATTCTTATTGCAATTACAACCCATAATAATCATCCTTTATGTTAGTACAATTTTTCTAAAGAAATATACTGTTTGTGGGGATTTTTTGTTCACGACGATAGTTTGATAATTTGGACTTTGTTCACTAAGTATTGATTGACCATAAGCAAATGTATTGTTGCCAAGTTTACTTTTGTTTATGGAACTAATATATTTAGTATTGAATAATGAGGATGATAAAAGAATTCCTCGGTTGGATACATTATTTCTCTTCAAATATGCTGAGTAAAAATGTAATTCATATATTGAAGGTAGATAATAATCCAAGAATCCATTTCTAATTTGATATTTTATTGTATTTGCAAGTGCTGTTTGTATACCATTAAAATTAGTTCCATCACCATATATGTTGTAATAACCATCCCACAGTGATGTGTTATAATTTATATCAGGTTCGGTTTCATTTAAATATGAAACGCTATATGGTGTTTCATCAACTATTATTGCCCATTTTGTATATGACGATCCAATAGAATCTGCGTTATATTTTGAAAATGATGGTTCTCCAAAATTTAGATTACCATAAACAACACTTGTTGTGGCATCGTTTGGAGTTTGGAATATTCCAATATAAACTCCGCCTTGATATTCATCACCAGATGTAAGACCTAGAGATTGAAATGCTGTCAACCCCATAGTTTGTGGTTCATATCTACCATTTATTTTTTGTGGATTTTCTGGAGCGAGTGATATATCGCAAAATGCATTGTTTTCATTCGCTTCTGCTACCCAATAACCATCACAGAGTGATTCTGGAGTAACCGCACAATCATAAACATAACTGTCACCACTTAATCCTAATGTATAGCAAGATCCCAACACAAAACCTTCATATACTTTTGTTCTAGTTGCTAGCAAAGAGTAAAATGAACCCTCTACACATTTTGTGGTGGGATCGCTTTCGACTAATGGAATTGTGCATCTGTTTGAACCAAATATTGAAGGATAAGTTTGAGTACTCAACGCTCCACAATCACCCGAAGTGCAAACATCAGTACATGCTACTCCTGTTGGCCAACCAGTGTTTTCATCAAAATTTAAATGGCAACATGACCTTGGTGCTCTTGCATCTAAATTCGTTTCCTTGACACACCATGTTTTCCAATAATTGGAATCGCTAGAATTAGCAGATAATGTAGTTGGACATGTACCTTCTGTCCATTTTCCATTCAGTCTTTCACACTCACATCGTGAAACATTGCTTCTAAATCCAGATGAAAGATATGGTGAACTTCCTGAAACAACATCACCATTTGATGTCAATGTTGGAATTTGATTTAATTCACCTGGAGTTACATATGAACATGCTACACAACACCCAAGGCGAGTGTCTGAATCGGGACAAGATACTGAATCAACATCACCGTCAACTACAGGAATAAAATGTCCACCTTCATTAAAACATTCTGTAAATGATATGATTGTCTTTTCTCCAGATGTTCCACAACAAACTCCATAACTATTCAATTTGTCTGAATAATCAAATGCTGGTTTAATTCTAGATCTAAATTGAACAGAGGACATCAGGTTTCTCCGCAGATTTCGTATTGATCGCAGTCATCTCCACATGCCATTGGTATGCAGAATTCTTGGTTATTTATAATTATTTTTGCGTTTATTATATTTGTAAAACATGCTGGTAAAAACACATCAGTAAAATAATCTGCTGCACAATAGCAATTGTTTGGATTTTGTGTATCATCGTAACATATGCTTATTTGATTACATCCTGGATCAGGCCAACCTGGTGGACATTGTTGAGATGGTCCACTACCACAAGTTCCATCACAAGTTATACATTCGCCTGGTGCTAATAATCTGGGTCTACAAATTTTCTGTGTACCACCAACTCCATCACTGTCACAATAACAACAAATCAATGGAACATTGCTACAAGTTGAATCTGAACTTATTCTAATATTCTCTAAAACCCAACGCATTTCAGTTACATTTTGACCATAAACTCTACATGTTTTTGGACCAAGAGTTAAATCTTCACATGTTAAGTGTTCTTTTAATTTTTGTTGAACATTTTGTTGAGTTACAGGATTTGTATTCGAAGTTGGTAACAGATATAATCCAGTTTTTTCTTCTCTAGTCGCTAAAAAATCTATAAGTACAGGAACATCACCGTTTAACTGAATGTTATTTAATGAAAGATTTATAAATTCTCTTGGTGTGAAATATTGAATACCTGTAGTTGATATTATCTTGCTTGGTTCTATCTTTGTCGGTATAGATGTTCCTTGACAAAATTCAAATTGTATTGCTGGATAGTCAACATTACAAAATAATTCACATGAAGGAGTTATTGTAAAATCTGGACTTTCCCCAGAAGTTATTCTTTCCAAAAGATTTTGATAAGCAGTAGGTGAATTTTCCTCATACAAATATATTTCTACAGGATTTTGTGTTCTTCCACAATTACTGCATGATTCAGTTGGACTACATTTATTGCCACCACCACTGCCATCTGGTTCACATTGGCATGTATCGCTATTGAATTGGGTTCCTGATGGGCACTGACCAGTATCAACACAACCCCCACCGCCACCACCACAAACACATCCACAACTTACTTCGTTGCATTGTTTGTTTGGTCCCATATAAACACCGCCCTGCGATTTACATGCAGATGGCGTTAGTTGACCTAAGCATTCATAACCACTAATTCCATCAATGTCTACACATCTACAACATGCACCTATGGTTACATTGTAATCACAGCAATTTGCATCTTCACAAGATGCAGCAGTGAGTGATCTTCCACCTAGAATAAGTTCACATTGAGCGCGAGTGTAATTTCCCAAGCATTGACCATCTTTACAGCACACAGTTTTATCATCACTGCATGGATCATAGCAGAATCTTCCTTGTGCTCTTATTTCATCCTCTGTTAGCTCACCTGGAGGATAGTTTGATCCATTTGGATTATAATCATCACAATCTACACCAGGCCAATATGTTCCACCAAATCTTTCACATAGAGTTACTGATATTCCCTCTATGCATTTTCCACCAGCACAGCAAACACCGTTTTCATCTCCACAAGATTCTTCACACGATTTTGCTGGACTAAAGTTTCCAAATAACTTATCGCATACAGATCTTGTTGTGTAATCTATACATGACAAAGTTCCTTCTGCCTGCGTGTAGCAGCAAGATCCAAATAAGAATCCAGGAATGCATTGTTCCTCTGGATTTTCAATCGAATGACCTCTATGGGAAACGGTTGCTAACCATGTGTCTCCACCGTCGTAAGTCAAAAGACCAATTATGTTTTTTCCGCAAGACAAATAGTTTTCATCTGCTTCAAAATAAATGTTTTCTGGGAATCTCCATACATCATCAGAATCAATCATCAATGTTATTGAATTGATTTCATTTTTTCTAAATGATCCAGAAATACCTTTAAATCCAATTGGAGTTTTCAGCGAGAATAAACCAGCAGAATTTGCATCAAGATAAATGCCACTTGTTGTTCCTGGATTTCCATTTGCATAAGGTCCACCAGTAAGACCAACTAAAGAACCTTTTCGAATTGGTCCAATTTCTCGTATTCTTGCACCAGCATTGAAATGTCTTGATAAATCATCATTTGTTCTCAAAGTAAAATCAAATCCACCAGATATTCCTTGAGTTGTGTTTGTCGCATTAATTTGTATATGTGTTAGTCCAGCACCATATGCAGTTGTTGGATTTCCAAGATATACCAGTTTCCCTGTTGACATTGTTGTGGAATCATAATTACCAGGAAGATCACTTCCCCAGTAAATTGTGTCAATGGAAATATATTCGTTATTTGGTCCAGTTAAAGATGCTCTAAGTGAACCATAAGCACAAATACCCTTGAAATTAAAGGTTCCACCAATAATATCACGCAGTAATCCATAAGAAAGACCAGCGGGGGTTCCTGCTGTATTTGATCCTTTTACTAGTCCTACAGTAGTATCAACATATGTTCCACCGCGATAATTACCGATTACTGATCCAGTTGAACCATCTGAGAAAGTTATAAAAATTTGATTATTGTTTGAGGTCGCTGTTGTAAAATAAACTCCTCTTGGACCAGTTGCTCCAGTTGCTCCTGTAGCACCAGTTGGACCCAAGGGTCCAGAAGCACCAGTTGGACCAATAGAACCAGTTCTGCCAGTTACGGCAAGATTTAGTATTGGACTGCTGCCTATGTTTGAAATATAGTTCATGTACACATTCCTTCAATGACATCCAAGCACGATGAGCAACCTGTGCTTCCAGATGACCAGTAATTATTTAGAATATTTGAACTATAATAGAATTGATTGCAAGTAACTACCAAAGGAATTCTTCTAACTGCTCTTAGATTTGCAACTCTCATGTTTCGTGGTTCTGATTTTATCATTCCCTGTTTTGTGGGGTCATTCGAATCGAACACTTGAGTAAGCATTCTTTGACCATTTGCAACTGCCATTGTAAATTTATAGGCGGCATCTTCATCCATACCAAAATCATTATTGGTGCTGGTTAGTCTAGTATTTGCTAAATATGGTTCTAATTGTGAATTTATAGGTTCTAATGTATACAAATCTTTATTTAATGGTTCAAATGCATCCCATGATTTTAGACGAGTGACACTAGTTGAACTCCAATATTTTTCTCCCGAAATCAATTGATCTCCATTTAACCCGAGAGAGGCATTGATTTCTCCAAGATTTGAGTAGATATAATTCAGTTCGATAATACTTGGAATATACCAATCATTATGTCCATAACTGCCAGTCTCATTAAGATTTGAAACTTGTCTCAGTGCTGATGTCAGTGGATTTTTGTTGTTCCACATCTCTGTATAGGCACGCTTAAATGCCTCTTTACTTGTGGTAATTTGAGATTCTGAAACATTTGGTTGCCATGATGTTCCGTTGCCGAATGAAAATCTTATGTAAGCAAGAGGATCTGATCCTTGTTCTCTAAACCAAAGATCTGGATTATTTTTCGAAGATGAATCGTGAATTCTAGTTGTCAACAATCCGTCAACTGGATATGTTGGTATTTCTTCGTTGTTGATTTCAAGAGGTTCACCAGTGATATCTGCTTTGTGACATCCTTGCATCATGCCCCAACTCAACAAATTAGACTCTGTAGTTCCAGAATCTGATACCGTGACATCTTCTGGTGCAACAATCAATGCCCAAAGAATATGAATATCGGAGTTACCGTATACTTTAGATGCAAGATAATTGTATTGATTATTATTTGATCCACCACCTTCAACGGAAGTGTCTTCCATAAATTCTACTGCAAGACCAGAACCTACGAGTGAATATGAAAATGCTCCACGATTTCTGCTATAACCAACTCCACCCTCAAACATAAGTTCAGAAGGCCATGTCACGCCATTCACAGCATATGCTTGTTGAACAAATGGTACTCCCGCCTTCAACATACATCTTGAATTCAATGCTTTCTTTGGAAGAGTGACTGGATATGTTCTGGCAAAATAATCTATGTTTCCACTATTGTCATATCCATTGCCACCCTTGCATGTCTTCAAGTACCACGAAGGAACATTTGCCAAATTTCCTCTTGGGTAAATCATGCATTCCAAAGGTTCACCTTCTGCTAGTTGAGGATTTAGGAATGAACTGCATGGATTTGGCATACCAACAAATGCAACAAAGTATCCACCACCAATTTTATCACCTGGTCTTAGGCATGAATATATTTGCTGTTCACCAAATGCTTTACATGAATCTGCACATGCACCCTTAAAATAATCATCAGCAAATGAATATCCACAACAATTTACTTCTCTACAGCGGGTTCCAGATCCTTGAAAGACACCATTGCAATTCTGAGGAAGAATTCCTTCTATGCAATTTCCACCAGTGCAACATGCTCCTGTCAATTCAAACAGTGAGCAGCATGTTGGATCTCCTTCTTCAGAAACACATGTAGCACCAGCTCTAAAAGTTGCACCAGGAATTCCAGCACAATCTGCTCCAGTCAAATTATAGCATCTTCCCTGAACACAGCATTTTCCTAGTTGGAATTCTGTGCTTGTGCATATGTCTGTTGGACATGTAAACAAGTTGCCTTCTGCATCAGCAACATTTGTGCATGTCTTTGATATTGTAAAGATACCACCAAATTGTTCACAGCGTGCAGCGGTTGTGTTTATACATCTGGTTGAATTTGTTGCTTGATCGTATACACAACATGCACCTTCATAGTAGCAATCAGAACTAGTTGCTCTATCTACGCAGGCACTTTCGCTAAAGATTCCAGATATTGCATCACAATATGCTTTAGATACATAATCTAAACACACCTTATCTGTCAAATTATTTTTGCAATAGCAACAAGATCCTATCTTGTCTCTTGTTATATTTTGTGGTAAGAAAGTGTTTGCATATGAAATGCCAGTGGACCCCAAGAATGATATACTTTCAAAAGTAAGTCCAGCAGTCAACCCAATTATTATGGTTTGAGATAGATTAATACCATCCGCAGAAGGATCTTGTACTAGTTGATATTGTGAATTGTTGATGTTGAATGATAATCTAGGATTAATTTCATTTTTAATCAAAGATGTTCCATAACTTTCACCACTTATTCCACCATAATAACTAACGCCACCTGGAAGATTACCAACAATAAATGATGCGCTGTCTGTGCTATTCCAGTTTTTATTAAGATAAATCGCTTCTCTTGAAAATAACTGATCAACAATTAATTGATTTTGTTCTGCAACATACTTAGTATTTGCTGCCGCTCCTGCCTTTTTATTGCCGACCCCAAAACCCGCATTTGAATTAACATAAAGAAGTTCGCCAGTGTTTCCTAACAATTGTTGATTGTCTGATAAAGTCTTACCAAAAAGATAAACAGAATTTACATCTGCACTGATTCCAGTAAAGTTTGCAACTGGAACATATGAAGAACCTTCAAGATTTATAGACTTAAAATAAACAGTCTGATCTGTACTGTCATCAAATGGACGATAATCTCCAGGATTATTTCCGAATAATATAAATGCTGATTTATATAAAGAAGTAGCTACTTCTTGGGTTTGTTGACCTAAATTTTCGACATAAAAAACAGGATCTGTGTTTGCTGATACACCAGACAATCCACGAACATTGTCAAAAGTAAAGGCAAGTCCTGATCCTAAAAATACAACTTGATTTCCAGAACCAGTTACACCAACAAGACCCAAACCAGTTGGTCCTACAGATCCAGTATTGCCAATGTTACCAGTAGAACCAGTTGGTCCTGTTAGACCCGTTGGTCCAGTTGGACCTTGTGTCGCACCAGCAACATTTTGTGTAACGACTTTAATTAATCTTGACGAACCGTATATCATGGATAGTGTCCAAGGTCTGGTTTTGTTCCATTCTTAATAATATTTATTGTTTGTGGATCAGAA
>JACCDP010082135.1_pt1 | contig 10142 bp, 9 predicted proteins | sample 7445841 | NCBI WGS metagenome assembly JACCDP01 (sample SAMN15323441, study PRJNA562643) | freshwater metagenome | isolation source: river surface water | place: USA:Blue River Watershed | collected 2017-08-17
ATGGCCATGCCTGCGGAGCATCGCCATTTTCAACCACTCTTACCGGATGGGTCTTGTGATCATGAATCGTGTGTACGCCCCAGGTAGCGAAATTTTTCAAGTGCGCAAACCTGTTGGTAAATGTAAGTCCGAGTGTAACCAACAAAATGGCTACAATAAATAACAGTGCTTTCTTTATCATAAAAACAGTTTATCCCAGCAAAATAGGATCATTAAAACTAACCTTAAAGGTAGTAACATCTTCTGAAGATGTAACAGAGATCTTGGCTCCATGTTCGTCAACAACATTCTTGACAATGCTCAAACCCAATCCTGTACCGTTTTTGCCCTGTTTGGTGGTAAAGAATTTCTTGAAAATCCTTTCGATGATGTCCGGAGCAATGACAGGACCTGTATTTTCCACAAGAATATCCACTTTCTCCTCATGCAGCACGGAGCGAACAGTAATATTCTTGTTGGGATAGTCATCCATTGCCTCAATCGCATTTTTGATCAGGTTTGACCAGAGCTGAAACAGTTTGATGTCATAGCCTTCAATACAAATGTTCTCATCAACCGCAAAAACAAGGTTGATGTTGCGCTTCAACTCGTAGTTGAAAATGCTCAGCACAGTTGAAATATTGTCGTGCAAATTCACCCTTGTTCTTTCTACCGTGGTCTCTGTCTTGATGAAAGAGCGAACATCCTTCACCACCTTACTGGCCTTGTCTACAGAGGTTTTGATGGTATCCAGGAGGTTGCCAATGATCTGGATGTTGTTGATCAATTCTAGCACTTCCAATGGATTTTCCCATTTGTAGACCTCGTCCATGATCTCGGTATCCTGCACCAGGATACGGCACTTGACCATCATCTCTGCTATTTTGCTCAGGTTTTCTCTCTCAGGTCCATAAGTAGCCTCCAGATAGGCCAATGTTTCCTTTCTTTCGCGAATGAGTTGAAGACCTCCTACATAAATTTCAACTGCCCTGCTTTTGGCAATCTCCAATGCCCTTTTCAGTTGAGCATCTGAGCACTGTGAAATGTTATTGGCCAACAAGGTCTCAAAAGTGAAATGAACACTTTCTGTTCCCACCTTTATCGCACCCAATGGCGTGTTCAGGTCATGGGCAATGCCCGCCGAAATCTCTCCAATTGTAGCCAACTTCTCTTGCTCAACAATCGACTTAGAGAGATCAAGGTTCTTCTTGGTGTTCTCCAAGACTTTCTGCTCAAGCGTTTCGTTTATCTTTTTAAGGGCTTCCTGGCTTTTGCGCAATTCCTCATCGGCTAATTTTCTGGCTGTGATGTCTGTTTCAACTGCAATATAGCCGGAAAGTACGCCAAGGGAATCCAGGATGGGAACGATGTTCAACTCAAGCCAATACTCGTTGCCATTTTTGCTACGGTTGAGGACTTCCGTATTCACAGGAAGATTTTGTCGGAGCCTTTCATTGATATAGACTATTGTGTCCGGAGCTGTTTTTTCAAACTGAAACATTTTGGGCGTATTGCCAACAATTTCATTGAATGAATAACCACTTAATCGAATAAGGCTATCATTTACCCATTGAATAACCCTATTGTTATCAGCAATAATAACACAGTTCGACGTATGCCTTGCCACCAGCGAAAGTCTTTTTACTTCCTCCTCAATCAACTTCCTGTCTGTGATGTCCTGGATGGTTCCTGAAAACGAATAGGGAAGTCCAAGCTCGTTAAACTTGAATTCTCCCAGGCCATAGACCCACCTGATTTCACCGTCATTGATGCGCTTGATCTTGTAATCCCTTGAGAATTTTTTCTTGTTGGCCACCAGGTCAAGAAAATACAACATCATTTCTTCCTGGTAATCAGGAGCTACTATCCCGTTCCAGGATTTCAAGTCTTTCTTATAGTGCTTGTCAATACCAAATATCTCATCCAGTACATCTGAACTCTCCCAATGACCATCTTCAAAAAAATATTCATAATGGCCAATGCGGGCAACTTTTTGCGCCTCTACGAGTTTTTGCTGGGTTGTTTGAAGGTCTGCAGTCCTTAACTTGATTTCATCTTCAAGCCCTAATGTGAGTTGCAAGTTGCGCTCCTTCTGGTCTACAAGACTGTCGCGCAAAGAAGCAAAGGCATTGCCCAACTCACCCAATTCATCTTTTTGCTTGGTCTCTGGAATATCCACAGCATAGTTTTCCGTTTCCAGTTCTTTTGCTACCCTGGTCAACTGCAAAATTGGCTTGGATATCCGGCGTGCAAGAAGAAAAAAGAGCATCAGGGAAACGACCAGAATAATGGGAAGGACAATGTAAACAGGCTTGTTCAGGTTGAATACAAGTTCATTGATTTTGGCCTTCGAGGCAGAGATGAGAATACTTCCTACAAAATCAGTTGTCCTGAAGGGATATTTCTGATACACATACAAGTCCTTGTTAAGTGAGAGGATTTCTTCAGCTGGCTTCTCTGGATAACTGATGAATACATTTTCCTTTCCAGAGATGCTGTCTTCAACAATGATGGCAACAAACTCAAAATCAGAGGTGCCGGATACGAAATCAATTGTTTTTTTCAGGCCCTGGAAATCATCTGCCCGCAAAGAAAGTTCGACCCCAAGGGCTACTGTTTTGGCGAGCTCCTTTAACTCCCTCTCTTTGTTGGCCCTGAACAATTTTTCCTGTTCCCTTGGGTAATAAATGGCCACGACGAGCATCATCAAGGACAAGGTCAATGCAAAGGGAAGCCAAATCCTAAAAGAAATTTTTTGAAAGAACCCTGTCATATCAATTATTGATAGCAATGATCAAGTTACGAGGGATATTTTGTGCACCAGCAGAAACAACTCCAATAGCCCCGATAGTCTTTTTCACATAGTTGATGATTTCCTCGTCTGTATCAAGAAATACAGGAGGGGTTGCACGACCCTGGAAAACAAGAGACAGCCAATATTTTTGTACACCTGAAACCGTATTCCCATAAATGGAAGAAGCAACAACTTCAGCACTGGTAGACTTGGAAGCCGGTAGCACAATGATTACCTGGTTGTTGGTTGACCAGTTTGCATATTTTCCCCTGAAAACCTGTTTGATTTCTTTGGATGTATTGGTGGTAAACCCAATCTTGTTGCCAATGACCGTTACACCCGTCATTGAGGTCTGGGCGCATAGCTTTCCTCCACTTGTGATGGAAAAAACCAAAGCAATGATGATGGTTATTTTTCTCATGGTTAAAAGCCGTAGGCCAGTTGAAGTTCAGAACCAAAAAATTTGTTGATCTTGTGTGTGGCATGGTTGCTCATCTGCCGGTCGTATTGCACCTGGAATTTGAGATTGAACAGTGGGCTGAACTCATATTTGTATCCAACACCAAAGGTTCCTACCTCATAGGGATAGGTATGCAGGTCATTGCCGGCAATCTTCATGAAATCAATGACAACATAGGGAGTATGCTTGTCCTTGAACCGAAGGCCTGCATAGAAGAAATTCGCAAAATTTTTCGCCAATCCGAGGCTGTCCGTACTGGTGGTATTGTAACTGAATTCATTGAGAATCTCATAGGTCTTGGTGAAGTTGGCAAAAGACAGGCTTGTCAGGGTATAGTTCAATGCTCCTGTGTAAAGTTTACCCGTGTAATGTGTTTTGGGTGCAGAATGCCCACTATGGATACCAGAGCGGTTCTTGTCAAGAAAGTCATAATAAAAAGATGCGCCAATGCGCATGTCATCTGTAGGCTTGACATGAACAGCAGCAGTAAAAGAAGTGTTTTTTGCATTGCTCAAATTATCGGTAGCAGAAATGCCGTTACCGATCACAAAATCATAGCCAAAGTTGATGTCCCCGAGATTTTGGCCTTGAAACTGTATGCCCAGGGTATGAAGGGGCACGAGATAGCTGAACGATATGGGCCTGTCCATTACCGGGAAAAATAGCCTTCCGTGATGGTAGCTGTCGTTCCAATAGTTTACAGGCGTATGGATCTTACCGAAAATGATGTTGTGGTTCTTGTAATAGTTGTATTTGACCAGACTTCTCTCAATGCTTGGCAAAAAACTGGTGGCAGAATTGCCATTGAATCGAATCACATACTCTCCCAGAAAAGAAATCTTGTCACTCAGTTTTGAGTTGATGAAGAAATCATGCTCGCCCAGATAAAAATAAGAGGTAGGGCCTCCGGAAAAATCGAGCTCGTATTCAAGGTAGCCGTATCCTGAAAATTGTGTGTTAGACTTCTGGGCCTGTGAAACTTGAAATGATAATATGATCAAGGAGAGAAGAAGGAACTGTTTGAACTTCATACAAATGCTGTTTACTTTCTGGTTGGTTTATTTTAGGGTGTATTTTCTTTTGAAGATGTCATCAATTACAGCATAGAGGTCTTTCTCATCCCATGGTTTGGAAACAAAAGACTCCAGCAGGTTATCATTGACAAGATCATCGACATGTATGGCACTTGCCTGTCCTGAGAGCATGATGAACTTCATGTCAGGATACATATCTTTCAGTGTGCGAATGAACTCAGCACCATTCATGTTGGGCATCTGGTAATCGACAATCACAAAAATAACCTCAATCTTCTCACTCGTCAGCTGCTTGATGTTCTCTATTGCCACTAAGGGGTCGGTAAAAAATTCAACAACTGTTGTTTTCTTCTCAACAAATTTTTCCAGCTGAAATCCAAGCATCTGCAGAATGAACGGATCGTCATCAACACATATCACAGCATATTTCAAATCATTCATGGCTTAAATTTATCTTCTTGCTTTATTGGTGATTTAACAGACCTGAATCTCAAGTTTCGTGCCTTCTCCAACCTTACTTGAAACACCTCCACACAAACTTCCAAGCTTGATCCGATGCTCCAGGCTCTTGATGCCCAGCCCATTGATATGGTCTGCCATGTCAAAACCTTTTCCATGATCATCTGCCATCAGCAAAAGGCCCTTGTCTGTTTGTGAAACTTGCATATCCAATCTTGCTGAACCGGAGTGTTTGATGGAATTGTTGATGAATTCCTGCAAAATCCTGTACAAATTGAACTTGTCAATATGGGAAAAACTGCTTTCTTCCACATTGTCTCCTACTGCCAAATGGACTTTCATGTTACCCACTCTGTTGATTCTTTCAGTAAGTGTTGACAGGGCATGTAAGAACCCTTCCTCCAGATCAGGAGGCGAGAGAATGTAGGCTATTCCCCTGGTTTCCTTGATGGCATTGTCCAGGTGCTTCACAAACATGTCCCTGAGGTTCTTTTGGTCTTCAGATATATTGAGGTTATTGAACCAGAGACTCAATAAGGCAAGTGACTGAACAAGGCCGTCATGCAGCTCCATTGCAATCTTCTTTTTTTCATTTTCCTGGGCCGCAGAAATGACTTTGTACTTCTTTTGCTCAAACTCCCATTCGGCAGTTTTATCAATGATCAAACAAATGTATTCTTCGCCTTCATCACCATTTATTTTTTTTCCAAGCAATTCCACATGAAGCTGATTGCCTTTCTTGTTTCGGTGTACACATGAAAAATGAAATGCATCCTCTTCCTTTTTAACGAGGACCATGTCCCCGACAGAAAAACTATCCATATTTTTGGTCAGCATTTCAGCTTCACCAAACCCATAAAAAAGTATTGCCGACTGATTGGCCTGGATTATTTTCTTTTCCACCTGATCAACAATAATCATTGGCAAGGGCGATTGATTGAATATGTTCCGGTATTTTAACTCCGACATCTGCAACTGTCCAATCAGGTTTTTCCGCTCTTTGCTGTATTCAATGGTCTTTGACAACATTTTAGAGCTAACATCACTTTTGAGCAAATAGTCCTGCGCCCCTTTTTTAACGATACTCAGCGCAAGGTCTTCATCATTCATCCCTGAAAGGATGACCACAGCTGCATTTGCATAGATTTTGATGATGCTGTTGTAGGTTTCCGCTCCATGCGAGTCGGTAATATTGAGATCAAGCAGGATAACATCAGGAGCAAATTCACTGGCAATTTCTGTGGCTTCAGCAATACTGGCCACAGACATGATGTTCATTCGGTCATAGCCGATTTTGCTTAGCTGCCAAACCAGGGCATTGAGAAAAATAGAATCATCTTCTATTATGAGTATACTTGTATATTGCATTATTCTCGCTGGTTTTTGGAATGCCTGGCTTGGTACCAGAGAGGATAATGAATTGGACGGCAAATATACCGAACCATAATTTTAGCAAAAAATCAGTTGAAAAGCAAGTTAATGGGCGTTTAATCTGAAAACTGGCCATGAGCCTACTATTTCACTGCTAACAACTGCAATGGCTGCATATGGATTACTTTTGTACTGAAGCAATCATCAAAAATCGTTTTCAATGCATTTATTAGCGGTCGAGGATATAAGCAAAGAGGAGGAGGGCCGGACGCTCGTTAACAATGTTCGCTTTTTCATTTCAGCAAACAAGAAAATTGCCTTGATGGGCGAAACCGGTTCTGGGAAAAGCACGGTCATGAAGATGATGGCAGGACTGGTGCAACCCAGTTCAGGCAATACTTACTTTGAGGGACAGCGTATCAAAGGGCCAGATGAAGTGCTGCTGCCAGGCCATCCAGCCATTGCCTATCTCTCCCAACATTTTGAGTTGAGAAGCAACTACCGTGTTCATGAACTCCTGGAGATGGCCAACAAGATGGAGGATGATGAAGCGTCAGAAATTTATTTGATTTGCCGGATCGATCACCTGTTGGACCGCAAGGTGCACCAGCTTTCCGGAGGGGAACGGCAACGCATTGCCCTGGCCCGTTTGCTGGTTGGTAAACCAAGATTGCTTTTGCTTGATGAGCCCTTCACCAACCTTGACCTGTTCAACAACAGGATCATCAATGAGGTCATTCACCAGGTCTCCAGCAAGATGGCCATTACCTGTATGCTGGTTTCCCATGACCCTGTTGAGGTATTGTCCTGGGCAGATGAGCTCATAATCATGAAAAACGGAGAACTTGTCTTTCAGGGTTCGCCGAAGGAGGCCTACTTCAGCCCCAATGATGAATACATTGCCGGACTGCTGGGGGAATACAATGTGATTTCACCAGCACAAATGTCTCTTTACAACTTGTTTGATCTGGCAGAAACAGGGGGAAACATTTATATCCGTCCTGAAAAAATTGGGGTTGGCCAGGATTCGGCGAAAGGAATTGCAGGCGCAGTGATGGAAGTGAAATTTCTAGGGGCACATCATCGCCTGTTGATCAGGACCAATGAAATGGATCTAATTGCCTATGTTGAAAACGCACCCAGCATCAATGATGAAGTGTATGTTTATTCAAAATAGCTGCTAGGCCAGTTTTACCCGCTTTCCGGTTTTCACAGCCTGGTAAATGGCATCGATGATTTTCATGTCCTTCAATCCCTCTTCTCCATCTGCAGGAACAATGGGCTTTTTCCCTTCCAGAATAATGGAAGCAAACTCCTCCATTTGAATGGTCTGGTGGGCCTGATGCGGTTGTGTCAATTCACCCTTGTGTGTTCTGCCCTTGATGGGACCGTAGCCGGTTGATGGCAGCATTTCTGCAAATCCCTTTTCACCGTTGAGGAAAAAACGGTCTAGGTTGCTCATGCCATAACTGGACAAACAGGAAGCAATCGCTCCGCTGGGAAATCCCGCCTGAAACTGTATTGTTTCGTCCACCCCTTCTGCAAATTTCACAGGATCGGTCTTTGTTTCCTGGGCAGTGACCCAGAGGGGTTCTTCCCCAATCATGTAGCGCATGCCATTGATGGAATAGATGCCAATGTCCATCATGGAACCACCGCCGGCCAAAGCCTTGTTCAATCGCCATTGCTTGGGGTCACCGCTCCGAAACCCTGTCAATCCCTGGAAAAACTTGATTTTCCCAAACTCGCCAGCATTCCTCATCCTGATCACTTCCAGGGTCTTGGGCTCAAAATGCATCCTGTATCCTACCAGCAAATGAACACCCGCTTTTTTGCAGGCATCAATCATTTCTTCTGCCTCCTTGGCATTCAATGCCATGGGCTTCTCCACAATGACATGCTTGCCTGTTTTGGCAACCCTGATGGCCTGTTCCTTGTGCAGCGCATTGGGGGTGATGATGTAAACGGCATCAATATCAGGATTGTCCTTGATGGCATCGAAATTGGTATAATCGTAACAGTTTTTGGCGTCGATACTGTATTTCTCAGACCAGGTCTTGATCTTGGAAGGCGTTCCGCTGATCAGTCCAACCAGCTTGGCCTTCTTGCAAGCCAGCATGGCCTCTGCCACACGGGTTGCATATCCACCCAAGCCCATGATGGCAATCCGCAAAACAGGACCATCATAGGGGATTTCTGCTGGCTTCATGCTGCTGATAAAAGGCAAGGCAATGATGGGGGCTGAAAGCTTTTGGATAAAATCACGGCGACTGTTCATGGCAAAACGTTTGCTTGAAATTAATGAAAAAAGAAGGGGTTTGGTGCTTCTGTTGTGAATCGGATAAATAATTTTCCGTTACCCAAAAGAATGACCAAACCCCTCAAGATTGAAAGGCCTAAATGTTATGGTTTATCGCTGGTTTCCACCACGGCCCTGACCTTGTCCACGACCCTGACCGCCACCTTGGCCACCGCCTTGTCCGCCTCTTCCTTCTTGTTGCCTTTTCCTCATTTCTTCATAAAAGGCTTTCACCTTCGTCATTTTCTCTTCGGTCAAGGGAATGGCTTTCATGGCGTTATCGCGGGCGTCTTCCGCCTCTTTCATTTTCTTTTTCTTGTCGTCTTCGCTGAGCGCCTGGTCCATGCGGATGGGCCTTGACTTCATTTGAAAATCAAAATTGATGTCAAGTATCTTGTCTGCTTCAGCATCTGAAACACCGGCTTGTTGCACCAGCATGGGTTTGATGCGTTCTTTCATCCTTGCCTTCATGGCTTCTGGATCTCCACCACCTGGAGGTTGTGCTTGAAGGGAAAAAACCAGGGCTGTCATCGCAACCAAAATGGAAAATAATTTTTTCATGTTTTCTTTTTTTAGTGAGTAATCGTTTACGGCTTTATAGATGTCCATTTCAAATATAATCCTTCCCCAGTATTGAACAAATAACATAATTTAACAATTCAATCACTGTCATGAAGCTGTATTCCCTGATTTTGCTTACTGCGTTTGGATTGTTTTGCAAGGGACAGGAATCTTTGCAAAACAAGAACCCTTTTGTTGTTGTGCTGGGGACCCTTCAAGATGGAGGATCACCCCACATGGGTTGCGAAAAAGAGTGCTGCAAGAACCCGGATGTTTCCCGAAAAGTAGTATCCCTGGGGATTATCGACCCGGTTTCCAATAAAAAATTCCTCTCGGAAGCGACTCCTGATTTTGTGGCCCAAACCAGCATGCTCAAGGCTTTGTTGCCTTCATCCGCAAATAAATTGCCCGACGGGATTTTCCTTACCCATGCACACATTGGCCATTATGCAGGCCTGATGTTTTTGGGGAAAGAAGCTATGAACAGCAAGGCCGTACCGGTATATGCCATGCCCAAAATGAAAAGCTTTTTAGAGAACAATGGCCCATGGAGCCAGCTGGTTTCCTTGAACAATATTCAGATCAAGCCATTATCTGATGGGAATTGGGAAAACATCAGCCCATCGCTCAGGGTAAAGCCCATTCTTGTACCGCACAGGGATGAGTTCTCAGAAACCGTAGGATTCATCATTGAAGGACCGCACAAGAAATTGCTCTTTATTCCTGACATAGACAAATGGGAAAAATGGCGGACAGACATTGTATCACTGATCAAAGAAGTGGACCATGCATTGATCGATGGAACTTTCTTCAGCGCAGCTGAGGTGGGCAACCGCAACATCACAGAAATCCCGCATCCACTGGTGCAGGAAAGCATGCAGCTTTTTGATTCACTATCTGCAAAAGAAAAAGAGAAGATTGTTTTTATTCATTTCAATCATACTAACCCATTGCTGAACGAACAATCTGAAGAAGCACGGCTTGTAAAAAGCAAGGGGTTTAGGATTGCAGGCATCAATCTTCGGATAGCTCTTTGATGACGAAGGTGGAAACGAGATTGGTGTTAAGAAGTAGACTCGAATGTATAGATCAAACTACCGATAAACTGATTTTACAGCAATTGTGTTTTTATTTTTAACTTACTGAAGCAACCAAACGATTGCTCATGAAAATATACAACCGCAG
>JACCDP010288703.1_pt1 | contig 10142 bp, 7 predicted proteins | sample 7445841 | NCBI WGS metagenome assembly JACCDP01 (sample SAMN15323441, study PRJNA562643) | freshwater metagenome | isolation source: river surface water | place: USA:Blue River Watershed | collected 2017-08-17
TCGGCCAGCAGGCGCTGGCAGTCTTCCAGGTAGGCGCTGCCCTCGTGCGTGAGCGTGATGCGCCGGGTGGTGCGCAGCATCAGCTTGACGCCCAGCCGCGCCTCCAGCGCATCGAGCCGCCGCCCGATGATGGCCGGCGCCACGCCCTCGGCCTGCGCCGCGGCGGTGAGGCTGCCGCGGGTGACCACCGCGACAAAGGTTTCCATGGCCTTGAGCCGATCCATGCCCGGATTATCCCCATCCGGGCGGGATTACATCTATTTTTGTCAAAGATCAAAGCACTTCAAGGGAATTAATAGGTTATTCGGTTGCGAATACAGTGCAGCGCATGGAATCGCCCCGCGCCGTCCTGTTTGATGCCTATGGAACGCTGTTCGATGTGTACAGCGTGTCGCTGCTGGCCGAGCAACTGTTTGCGGGCCACGGCCAGCCCCTGAGCGTGCTGTGGCGCGACAAGCAGATCGAGTACACGCGCCTGGTCACCACCAGCAACCACGGCGCGCACTACCGCCCGTTCTGGGACCTGACCCGCGCGGCGCTGCGCTACGCCTGCAAGCGCCTCGCGCTCGAGCTCACGCCGGCGCGCGAGCAGCAGCTGATGAACCAGTACCGCGCGCTGTCGGCCTTTCCGGAAAACCGCGAGGTGCTGCAGGCGCTGAAAAGCCACGGCATCGTCACCGGCATCCTGAGCAATGGTGACCCGGCGATGCTGGACGTGGCCATCAAGAGCGCCGGGCTCGATGGACTGCTCGACCATGTGATCAGCGTCGACGCGATCCGCCTGTACAAGACGCACCCTGACGCCTACGCGCTCGGCCCCCAGGCCACCGGCATCGATGCCAAGCACACGCTGTTCGTGAGCTGCAATGCCTGGGACGCGCTGGCGGCCACCTGGTTTGGCTACCGCACGCTGTGGGTCAACCGCTACCAGCTGCCTTTTGAAGAGCTCGACACGCAGCCCGACCACACCGGCTCGACGCTGCGCGATGTGCTCGCCCTGTTTCCCACCATCCCCGCTTCCAAGGAGATCGCATGACCGCACGCACGTCCGTCCACCGCCTGCAGGTGGCCACCACGCTGTACGACTTCGTGAACAAGGAGGTGCTGCCCGGCACCGGCGTGAACAGCGACGCCTTCTGGAAGGGCTTCGATGCGATCGTGGCCGACCTGGCGCCGAAGAACATCGCGCTGCTGGCCGAGCGTGACCGCCTGCAGTCCGAGCTGGATGCGTGGCATCAGGCCAACCCCGGCCCGATCCGGAACATGAAGAAGTACCGCGCCTTCCTCGAGAAGATCGGCTACCTCGTGAAGGACCCGGGCCCGGTGAAGGCCACCACCAAGAATGTGGACGCCGAGCTGGCGCTGCAGGCCGGCCCGCAGCTCGTGGTGCCCATCCTGAATGCACGCTATGCGCTCAACGCTGCCAACGCGCGCTGGGGCAGCCTGTACGACGCGCTGTACGGCACCGACGCGATTTCAGAGGCCAACGGCTGCGAGAAAGGCCCGGGCTACAACGACAAGCGCGGCGCCAAGGTGATCGAATACGCGCGCTATGTGCTGGACCGCACCGCGCCGCTGAAGAAGGGATCGCACATCGACTCCACCGGCTACCGCGTCGAAGGCGGCAAGCTGGTGGTGGCGCTCAAGGGCGGAAAGACCACCGAGCTGAAGAACGCCAAGCAGTTCATCGGCTTCCAGGGCGATGCAGCGAATCCGTCGGGTGTGCTGCTGCAGCACAACGGCCTGCACCTGGACATCCGCATCGACCGCAAGCACGCGATCGGTGCCACCGACGCGGCCGGCGTGAGCGACCTGGTGGTGGAAGCCGCACTCTCCACCATCCTCGACCTGGAAGATTCGGTGGCCGCCGTGGACGCCGAAGACAAGGTGCTGGGCTACCGCAACTGGCTGGGCATCCTCAAGGGCAACCTGGTCGAGTCGTTCGACAAGGGCGGCCGCACCATGACGCGCGGCCTGAACGGCGACCGCTACTACACCAAGCCGGATGCGTCGGGCGAGGTGCGCCTGCACGGCCGCTCGCTGCTGTTCCTGCGCAATGTGGGCCACCTGATGACCAACCCGGCCATCACCTACACCGCCGCCGACGGCAGCACGAAAGAAATCCCCGAGGGCATCATGGACGCGGTGGTCACCACCGCGATCGCGCTGCACGACCTGCAGGGCCGCGGCCAGCTGCCCAGCCGCGAGACCATCCGCAACAGCCGCACCGGCAGCGTCTACATCGTCAAGCCCAAGATGCACGGCCCGGCCGAAGTGGGCTTTGCTGCCGAGCTGTTCGGCCGCGTGGAGAAGCTGCTGGGCCTGGCCGACAGCACCGTCAAGCTGGGCATCATGGACGAGGAGCGCCGCACCTCGGTGAACCTGAAGGCCTGCATTGCCGCCGCCAAGAGCCGCGTGGCCTTCATCAACACCGGCTTCCTCGACCGCACCGGCGACGAAATGCATACCTGCATGCACGCCGGCCCGGTGCTGCGCAAGGGCGACATGAAGAGCAGCGCCTGGATTGCCGCCTACGAGCGCAACAACGTGCTGGTGGGCCTGCAGTGCGGCCTGCGTGGCAAGGCGCAGATCGGCAAGGGCATGTGGGCCATGCCCGACCTGATGGCGCGCATGCTGGTCGAGAAGATCAACCACCCCAAGGCCGGCGCCAACACCGCCTGGGTGCCCTCGCCCACCGGCGCCACGCTGCATGCCATGCACTACCACCAGGTGGATGTGTTCGCAGTGCAAAAGGAACTGGAGAAGCAGGACGCCGACAAGCTGCGCGACGAGATCCTGGAAAGCCTGCTGTCCATTCCGGTGGTGAAGGCGCCCAAGTGGAGCGACGCCGAGAAGCAGCAGGAGCTGGACAACAACGCGCAGGGCATCCTGGGCTATGTGGTGCGCTGGGTCGACCAGGGCGTGGGCTGCTCCAAGGTGCCCGACATCCACAACGTGGGCCTGATGGAAGACCGCGCCACGCTGCGCATCTCCAGCCAGCACATGGCCAACTGGCTGCATCACGGCATCGTGACCAAGAAGCAGGTGCAAGACACCTTCAAGCGCATGGCCAAGGTGGTGGACGGCCAGAACAAGGGCGACCCGCTGTACCAGCCGATGACCGGCAACTACTCGGGCGCCGCCTATCAGGCGGCGACCGACCTGGTGTTCAAGGGCATGGCGCAGCCCAGCGGCTACACCGAGCCGCTGCTGCACGCCTGGCGCCTGAAGGTGAAGGCCGCCGCGTAAGGGGCCGCCGCGGGGGGGCCGGGGCGGCGTAGACTGCATGCGTGGTTGCCGCTTCGCCCCCCGATTCCGCCGCATCGCCTGAGCGCACGCGCTGCCCGCTGTGCGGCGGGCCGAACGCCTGCGGCATGGAAGCCGCCAGGGCGCAGGGCGCTGCCATCGATGCGATGCCGCCGTGCTGGTGCACGCGGCTGAGCTTTCCGAAAAGCCTGCTGGCGCGGCTGCCTGCCGATGCGCAAGGCGTGGCCTGCATCTGCGAGGCTTGCGTGCAGCGCGCCATCGACGACGAAGCGCGCCAGGCGCCCGCGCGGCCTTGACCGCACCGCACGATCACGGCACGCCCGACGCGCTGCGCGCCCGCCATGGGCCGCGCTGGCGCTGGTGGCTGCTGTTCACCGTGATGATCGGCACGATGGCGTCGATCATGTCGTCGACCATCGTCAACGTCGCCATCCCCGACATGAGCCGCCAGTTCACGCTGGGGCAGGAACGCGCGCAGTGGGTCACCTCGGGCTTCATGGTGGCCATGACGGCGTCGATGCTGGCCACGCCCTGGCTGCTGGAACGCTACGGCTACCGGCGCACCTACGTGGGCGCCACGCTGCTGCTGCTGGCCGGCGGCATCTGGGGCGGGCTGTCGGATGTGTACGCGTGGGTGCTGGCTGCGCGCGTGGCCGAAGGTCTGGCGGCCGGCGTGCTGCAGCCGATCCCGGCGATCATCATCCTGCGCGCCTTCGAGCCGCACGAGCAGGGCCGCGCCAGCGGCGTGTTCGGCACCGGCGTGGTGCTGGCGCCGGCCATCGGGCCGAGCGTGGGCGGCGTGCTGGTGGACGCCTTCGGCTGGCGTTCGATCTTCTTCATGGTGGTGCCGCTGTGCCTGCTGGCGCTGTGGCTGGCGCGGCGCTATGTGCCGATCACCGGCACCGCGCCTGCTGGCAGTACTGCTGCAGGCACACGCAGCGCCGCTGGCTTTGACTGGCGTGGCCTTGCGCTGGTGTCGGCCGGCGTGGTGGCGCTGCTCAATGGCCTGGTGCTGCTGCACGGCGGGGCGGGTGAAGCCGCAGGGGCGGCGCTGCTGCTGGCGACGGGCGCACTGCTGCTGGGCGGCTTTGTCGTGTGGCAACGCCGGCTGCAGCTGCAGCACCGCACGGCACTGATGAACCTGTCGCTGTTTGAGCACCGGCAGTTCGCGATGGGCGGCATCGTCGCCTTCATCTACGGCACCGCCCTGTTCGGCTCGACCTATCTGCTGCCGGTGTACATGCAGCTCGCGCTGGGGCTGTCGGCGTCGTATGTGGGCACGCTGATGCTGCCCGCGGGGCTGGTGCTGGCGATCACGATCTCCATCGTCGGGCGCCTGGCCGACCGGCAGCCGGCGCACCTGCTGGTGACGCTGGGCCTGGCGCTGCTGTCGCTGTCGTTCCTGCTGATGTTGGCGGTGGGCCTGCAGACCGCGCTGTGGGTGCTGGTGGTGTTTGCCACGGTAGGACGCATCGGGCTCGGCTTCGTGCTGCCCTCGCTCAACCTGGGCGCGATGCGCGGCCTCGAGCGGGGGCTGATCCCCCAGGGCTCGAGCGTGATCAACTTCATCCGCACGCTGGGCGGCTCGGTCGGCGTGAGCATGTGCGGCATCGTGCTGGAGTGGCGCATCGCCGCCCGCGGCGACTCGCTCACCATCGAAGCCAGCAGCCCCGCGCGGCTGGCCGCCTTCAACGACACCTTCATCATGCTGGCCGTGCTGTGCGCCCTGGCCGGTGTGGCGGCGTGGCGGCTGCGGGCGGCACCCGCGCGCTGACTCAGATCGGCGTGAGCCGATCGAACGCCTTGGACCAGTGCAGGATCTCCACGCTCTCGCGCAGCCCCGCGGTCCAGAACGGGTCGGTGCGCAGCAGCGCGTCCACCGCCTGCTTCGATTCGGCCTCGACGATCCACAGGCCACCGATCGGTACCTCGCCGGTCTCGCGACGCAATGAACCCGCCACGCGCACCACGGCACGGTGCTCGTCGACCCAGCGGAGGTGCGCGCCAAGCCACTGCTGGCGCACAGGGCCATGGCTGGGCTTGTCGCGGAAGATCACCGCAAACAACATCTGCTGCTCTTGCTGCACTGACGCTCAGCGCACCGCTGAAGCCACCGCCTGCTCCAGCGCGTCGATGAACATCGCCGGCACATCAAAGCCGGTCTGGTCGGTGATCTCGCGAAAGCAGGTCGGGCTGGTCACGTTCACCTCGGTCAGGCAGCTGCCGATGATGTCCAGCCCCACCAGCAGCAGGCCGCGCGCCGCCAGCACCGGGCCCAGCGCCTCGGCGATCTCGCGGTCGCGCGCGCTCAGCGGCTGCGCCACGCCCTTGCCGCCGGCGGCCAGGTTGCCGCGGATCTCGCTGCCCTGCGGAATGCGCGCCAGGCTGTAGGGCACCGGCTTGCCGCCGATCAGCAGCACCCGCTTGTCGCCCTGCGCGATCTCGGGCACGAACTTCTGCACCATCACCGTGGTGGTGCCGTGGCGGTTCAGCGTCTCGGTGATCGAGCCCAGGTTCAGGCCGTCGGGCCCGACGCGAAAGATGCCCATGCCGCCCATGCCGTCCAGCGGCTTGAGGATGATCTCCTTGTGCTCGGCGTGAAAGCGCTTGATGTCGCTCTCGTCGCGCGTCACCAGCGTGGGGCTGAGGTACTGCGCGAATTCCAGGATGGCGAGCTTCTCGGGGTGGTCGCGCAGGGCGCGCGGCTGGTTGAAGACGCGCGCGCCTTCGCGCCCGGCCTGCTCCAGAAGGTGGGTGGCGTAGAAGTATTCGCTGTCAAACGGCGGGTCCTTGCGCATGATCACCGCATCGAAGTCGGCCAGCGCCTGCGGCCGCTCGTGCGGAGGCTGCTGCTGCGCGGTGAACCAGGCGTCGTCTTCGCTGCCGGTCAGCGTGATGTCGCGCACGAAGCCGGTCACGCGGCCACCGCTTTGCCACATCAGGTCTTTCGGTTCGCAGGCGCTGATGGCGTGTCCGCGGCGCTGCGCCTCACGCATCATGGTGAAGGTGCTGTCCTTGTAGGGCTTGAAGGACTCCAGCGGGTCGGCAACAAAGAGGATGTGCATGTCGGTTGGGCGGTGTCAGATGGCGATCTTCGAGCCGAGCTCGACCACCGCATTGTTGGGCAGCTTCAGGAAGTCTGCAGCGCCGCTGGCGTTGCGGTGCATCTGCGCAAACAGCGCCTCGCGCCACGGCGCCATGCCGCCACCCACCGTGGGGATGACCGAATCGCGCGACAGGAAGTAGCTGGTGTTCATCGCATCCAGCGGGCAGCCCTGCTCGCGCAAGGGCGCCAGCGCGCCGGGCAGGTCCGGGTCATCCTTGAAGCCGTAGTGCACTTCGGCCTGCCAGCAGCCGTGGCCCAGATGCTCGAGCCGCAGCCGGTCAGCCAGCGGCACCCACGGCACCTCGTGGTTGCGCACCGTCACGAACAGGTTGTGCTGGTGCAGCACCTTGTTGTGCTTGAGGTTGTGCAGCAGCGCATTGGGCACCGAGCCGATGTCGGTGGTGAGGAACACCGCCGTGCCCTCCACCCGCGCCGGCTCGCTCACGAACACCGCATCCAGAAAGCTGCGCAGGTCGATCGACTCGGCCTTCAGCGCATCGTTGAGCAGCTGGCGGCCGCGCTTCCAGGTCATCATCAGCGTGAAGATGGCCGCACCGATCATCAGCGGGAACCAGCCGCCGTCGAGCAGCTTGAGCAGGTTCGACGCGAAGAAGGTGAGGTCGATGACGAAAAACGCGCCGGTGGCGGCAACGCACAGCGCCAGCGGGTAACCCCAGCCGTAGCGGATGACGAAGAAGGTCAGCGTGGTGGTGATCAGCATGTCCAGCGTGACCGCAATGCCGTAGGCCGCCGCCAGGTTGCTCGACGAACGGAACATCAGCACCGCCAGCACGATGGCGACGAACAGGCCCCAGTTGACGAACGGGATGTAGATCTGCCCCGTCTCGCGCTCGCTGGTGTGCTCGATGCGCAGGCGCGGCAGGTAGCCAAGCTGGATGACCTGCTTGGTCACGCTGAAGGCGCCGGTGATGAGCGCCTGCGAGGCAATCACCGTGGCGGCGGTGGCCAGCACCACCAGCGGCAGCAGCGCCCAGTCGGGCGCCATGCGGTAGAACGGGTTCTGCACCGCGTCGGGTTGCTCCAGCAGCAGCGCGCCCTGGCCGAAGTAATTGAGCGTGAGCGCCGGCATCACCACGCTGAACCAGGCCAGGCGGATCGGCTTCTTGCCGAAGTGGCCCATGTCGGCGTACCGCGCTTCGGCACCGGTGACGCACAGCACCACCGCGCCCAGGATGATGAAGGTGGTGCCGGGTTGCTCAAGCATGAAGCGCAGCGCATGGTGCGGGCTCAGCGCCTCGAGGATTTCCGGGTGACCCGCGATGTGCGGCACGCTCAGCGCCGCAATCGCCGCAAACCACAGCAGCGTGATCGGCCCGAAGAAGCGGCCGATGCCGCCGGTGCCGCGCCGCTGCACCGCAAACAGCGCAAACAGCACCACCAGCGTGAGCGGAATCACCCAGCGCTTGAAGGCGGGCGACACCACCTCCAGGCCCTCGACAGCCGACAATACCGAGATCGCCGGCGTGATGACGCCGTCGCCGTAGAACAGGGCAGTGCCGAAGATGCCGATGCCCAGCAGCACCGCGCGCAGCTGCGGGCGCCTGCGCACCGCCTGCGAGGCCAGCGCCAGCATCGCGATCAGGCCGCCTTCGCCGTGGTTGTCGGCGCGCAGCACCAGCACCACGTACTTCAGCGAGACGATGACCGTCAGCGTCCAGAAGAAGATCGACAGGATGCCGTAGACGTTCGGCACGGTGAACGGCACATGGCCCGAGGCGAACACCTCCTTGAGCGCATACAGCACGCTGGTGCCGATGTCGCCATACACCACGCCCACGGCCCCGAGGGTCAGCGCGGCAAGGGAAGAGCGTTGCGAGGACAAGGTGCGCCGCGCGCCGGCGTGAGCCGGGGCGGCTTCAGAAGCCTGAGACGACCGAATTGTGCGCCTGCGCGCCGCCGGCCACGGTCATTTTGCCGTCTTATGTTGCAGTGCAGCAACACCGTTGCCGACCGACTCAGTCGAAGTGCTCTGCGTCGGGGTCGGTGGCCTCCAGCTCGTAGGCAGCGGCCACCAGTGCCAGGCGCGCCACCACGCCATACATGTAGAAGCGGTTGGGCGCGCTGGCCCCGGGCTTCACGCCGGGCTGCGGCATCTGCGCGCTTTTCTCGAAGGCCAGCGGCACATACACCGCGCCGGGCGCGTTCAGGCTTTCGTCGATGCCGCGCTCGGCATGGATGCGGTAGAAGCCGCCCACCACATAGCGGTCCATCATGTAGACCACCGGCTCGGCCACCGCCTCGTTGATGCGCTCGGCGGTCAGCACGCCTTCCTGGATGATCACATCGGCCGTGGGCAGCGGCTGGCCCGCCTTGGCCACCTGCGCGAGCTGGGCATCCAGGTCCTTCACGTCGCGCAGCGTCATGATGCCGGTGCCGCGCGCGCTGTCGTCGGCCTTCACCACCACGAACGGCCGCTCGTGGATGCCGTATTCCTTGTACTTGCGGCGCACCTTGGTCAGCAGCGCATCGACATTGGTGCGCAGGCAGTCCAGGCCGGTCTTGTCGGCCAGGTTCACCTCGCCGCACTGGTTGAACATCGGATTGATCAGCCACGGATCGATGCCCAGCAGCTTGCCCACGCGCTTGCACACCTCTTCGTAGCTCGCAAAGTGGCGGCTCTTGCGGCGCACGCTCCAGCCCGCGTGCAGCGGCGGCAGCAGGTACTGCTCGTGCAGGTCTTCCAGGATGCCGGGCGTGCCCGCACTGAGCTCGTTGTTCAGCAGGATGGTGCAGGGGTCGAAGTCCTTCAGGCCCAGCCGCCCGCGGCCACCGCCCTTCTTGCGCACCACCGGCTCGATGGTGATCTGGTCACCGTCGGGCAGCGTGATCGTCTTGGCCGCCTTGAGCGCCGGGTCGATCGAGCCGAGCCGCACATTGAGGCCCGCCATGTGGAAGATGCGCTGCAGCTGCGCCAGGCTGCTCAGGTAGAAGCTGCTGTGGATATCGTTCTCGGGAATCACCAGCAGGTTCTTGGCCTCGGGGCAGATCTTCTCGATCGCAGCCATCGCCGCCTGCACCGCCAGCGGCACCATCTCGGGCGTGAGGTTGTTCCAGCCGCCGGGGAACAGGTCGGTGTCCACCGGCGAGAGCTTGAAGCCCGCATTGCGGATGTCCACCGCGCAATAAAACGGCGGCGTGTGCTCCATCCACTCCAGGCGGAACCAGCGCTCGATCGCGGGCATCGACTCCAGGATGCGCTGCTCAAGCTCGTTGATCGGCCCGGTCAGGGCGGTGATGAGGTGCGGGACCATCGGTGGCCTCGTTGAAGACGGTGGAAGGAAACAGGGGAAGGCGGGTGGAAGCTGCGCTCAGCCGCGGACGTCGCCGTCGCCGAGTACCACCCACTTCAGCGAGGTCAGGCCTTCGATGCCGACCGGGCCGCGCGCATGAAACTTGTCGGTGCTGATGCCGATCTCGGCACCCAGCCCGTACTCAAAGCCGTCGGCAAAGCGCGTGCTGGCATTGACCATCACGCTGGCCGAATCCACCTCGCGCAAAAAGCGCTGCGCGTGCATGTGGTCGCGCGTGAGGATGGCATCGGTGTGGTGGCTGCCGTAGCGGTTGATGTGCCCGATGGCTTCGTCGAGCCCTGCCACCACCTTGATGCTGATGATGGGTGCGAGGTATTCCTCGTGCCAGTCCTGCTCGGTCGCATCGGCGATCTTCGCGCCCGCCACGCCCGCGAGGATGGCGCGCGACTCGGCGCAGCAGCGCATCTCCACGCCCTTGGCGGCAAACACCGCGCCGA